>Ga0233414_10000357_pt1 | contig 19463 bp, 20 predicted proteins | sample Na_anoxic_10_MG_FD_189020 | JGI IMG/M metagenome (GOLD analysis project Ga0233414, IMG submission 189020) | Seawater microbial communities from Saanich Inlet, British Columbia, Canada - Na_anoxic_10_MG | ecosystem: Environmental > Aquatic > Marine > Inlet | place: Canada: British Columbia... | reverse complement strand
TAAATCAAAATAACTTCTAATAAACAAAAAGCTAAAAATAAAAGTTGCTACAATCCAAACACCGTTAGCTTCCATTAGTACACGTTCTCTTATGTCTAAAATTACATAGATAGACATAAAAAAAGAACATCCACTTAAAAAATTACGCATTATAAACCAATCTTTTAAGGGGGATAATAAAAATGTTGTTAAACCAATTATAGTACATGCAAAAACAACAATTGTTGGATACTCCACAGCAGGATCACATTTATTTGCTGGGTCATCTATTTGTACAACAGATGCACCAAACATTAATAAACCCATTATGAAATGAACTAATGAAACTGATTCAAATTTAAACATTTTTTTTAAACTAGATATATACTTGCTCATATCTTTGTATTTTCAAATTAAATCTTAAAAACTCTAAATTAAGATGTAAATTATTTTTAAACTTATAAGAAAGTTGTAAAACACTAAACATCAAAAATAAATTATCAAAATTAAATTTTTGAATAGAATTATAATCATAGACAACATTTATCACATCACCAATAGAAAACCACAACCACGCATTTAAAATTAAGTGCATGGTTGTTAAATCTTCTGGTATTAGTCTATAAATAGCGTAAATGTAAAATAAAAAAGCAACTGATTGACAAGAATCATAGATATACAAGTGTAAATATTCATCAAATAAAGGATAAATATTATATTGTATTAAATCAAATATAATTGCAACAATTACCCATTTACTATTTTTTTGCAGATGTCTTAATACGTGGTTTTCGCAATTTTCTTTTTTTCTTGTTTTTTTCTGGTCTTCCTGTTCTATCACATTTTTTAGATGCATTCTTTTTTTTACTTCCATTTTTACCGTATTTCATTTTACCAGGCATTTTAATTATTATTTATTTGTTTTTAATTTACTATTTCTTTTTTTCAAGTCTTCTAACAATTGGTAAAATTGCATTACTGATATATCAAAAGGATTTGTATTTATTTCTGCACTAACACTATTTACTAAAGTATTACAAGATTTATCAAAGTTTACAATGTTTTTAAAATCTGCTCTTTGTGTTGCTTTTATAATGTTATTTTCATAAAAATCAATGTCATTTTGATTATCATTTTTATTTATTATTTCATCAGCAATTTTTAACGCTCTTATCTTTACATCTTCAATTAATGTACTTTGTTTATCTCCAAAAACATTTGGAAAATATACCTCTAATTGATCAAAGATTTTTTTTTTACTTCTTCAAACTCTTTTAATAAATCTTTATAACTTGTATTTGATATATCACCATTTTTTAATAATGCATTTAATCCATCAACAACACTACTTTCACTATTTTTAATATTATCTATTACAGTTAGTATAGATACTAATTCATGATGTGCATCTGCTACTTTATTTTTAGCCAATAAGGACAAAGATTTAATTATTATGTTTTCTAAATCGTTAAAGTTTTCACCAATCGTTAATGTTAGCAATGCTTTTTGAAGTACAAAAAAGTCTTTTACTTTTAATTCATTTATATCTGTTGTATATGTGTTTTTGCTCATAATCAAACTTCAAAATTTTTAAAATGAATAATTAAAGATATAATTGTAAAAACAGGGAAAAAACCAATATAAATTGGATCACTAATGTACAAACTATATACAGATGTTAATAATAAATTACTCCATGTGTAATAACATAATGCACAATTTGCTAAATTATCAAGTGGTTTAAATTTTGAGTTACTCCATGTATCAATAACTTCCCATTTTTCTAAACACAATCTAATGTAAATAGATAAAAAAGGAATTGATACATAAATAAAAATTGTATTTGCTAAAACTATCATTTTGTTGTTTGTTGTTGTTCTTTTTTATAAGTTTTATTCTATTATTTTAGTTCATTTTGCATATTAACATGATCCCAATAATACCATCCAAATATTCTAACTGCAAAATATCTAATATAATTATCTACTTTGTTTTTGTTTAAATTATTACTTAAATATAACATTTCTTCATCACAAAATCTTCTATTACTTTTGTATTTTATTACATACAAATAATCATGCACTAAAGCAGCTAATAAAAAATCACCAAATGGAGGGAAAATAGACCACAAAAATTTTGGTACACTTGATAAATCTGTAATAAAACCTTGTGGAATTGTTATAGTATTATTATCATGTAATCTATATGTAATTGATTCCACTACCTGCCATTTTTTACCCCTAATAAATTTTAGTTTTATCATGTTTTTATATTTAAAAAAAAAGAGAGATGTAAAATACACCCCCCTTAATTTGTTTTATTATATTATGTTAATCCAGGTATATTTACAGTTTCAAAGTCATTAGATACCATACTATTTAACTGCATCTTAGTCCAGTTCTGATCAATAGAATACAAATCGTTTCTAACACCGTTTGAATAGCTGTCATTAGCACTATCCCCCATTAACCATAACATAGTACTCCTATATGCGAGGTAATGGTCTCTTTGGAAGTTGCTCGTAGTTCCATTATTCATAGTGCCACGATAATTCTGACCTACTTTATAATCATCAACCCACTTGATAGGGTCAGTAATCATTAACTCAATTTCAGCATTAGTAGGGAAAGCTTGATTTTGCTTTAGAGTAGTAACTAACATACTAGCAACTTTTCCGTAATAACTTAAATAGCTACTACTTCCTCTTCCACCAACTGTGAAATCTCCTGCAAAAGTCCTGTCCATTCTTTGACCTGTAGAAATCCAATTACTTGAAGTACATAAGTTACTACTTATTGAAGCAAAAGAATCTGCACTACTCATCAAACGAATGTCAAAACAATTTGCTAGGTTAGAAGCAGATGCATTATTACCACTTAATCTTTCACCACTATGAGCAATATAAACTCCATACCAAACAGAAGACGATATATTTTGAGCAATTCTACACTTATTAACTCCTGTACCTTGACGACCCCATGTTAAACTAAGGTCTCCATTACTATCTAAAACCAACGATATATTATCATCTCCATTTGAAGAGCCTTCTCCTTGATTCCATATAACTTGAGTGCTATTGTGTCTATCTGCTTTAAATACACAAGATGTTGCCCAAGGCAATGCTAAACTAACATCGGAAGTATAACCAGGTGTAGAATTTCCAGCTTTTATGTCGGCAATTCCTGCCATTTGCATTGGCTGTGTGTACATACTATTACTAACTTGTTTAGTGTGTTCAGCACCTCCACTAAAATCTAATGCCTTAGTCCAAGGTGTATCATTTGTGTTTACAGGTGGTACATCAGTAGCTGTTACAGTCATCGTACCAATAGAACTGCCATAAGCATTTGCTCTTGTTACTTCTACTGTATATGTTGTATCACTTCCAACATCTGCTAAAGTTCCTTGTATCAATGAATAACCATCATAAACCAAACCACTTCCACTAGGTGTAATAGTAACAGAACTTGACCACGTAGCACCAGCAGGTGTAACTTGGATATTTACATTAGTTCCTTCCTCTTGTGTAATATCAGCAGAAGTAAAAGCAGTAGGTGTTAAATCTGCATTTGTTAAACTTGTTATCTCTGTATATGTTACAGGATTGTTACTAAATGTTTCTGTTCCATTAGGTGCTGAACTATGTTGATATGTACTAGCATCATGTGTAGCTTCTGGCATGTACCATGTTGTATTAGTTGGATCATCTACATAAGTATGAGTATGACTGCTTCCTGTACCTGCTGCTAAACCATTTACTATTTCATCATAATATTCTGCTTCTTCTTGTGTAGTAAATAATGGATAATTAAATACACCATCTGGCGACTCAATATATCTAAAATACATTGTTGGAGCTGCTTCTTCTAATAAATGTACTTTTGGTAATGTGTAAACTCTCGCGCCTGTATCATTTGTTTTGATTCCTAAATGAAATTCAGAACCTTGTACAACAGGGTAAGTTGTTCTCGAATGCACAACCCAACTACCATCATTTTGTAAACTTTCTATTGATATATAACTATTTGTATCAATACCAACTCTAATTTTAACAGGATTACCATTTAACCAATCTTGTTCTTGATCCCAATTACTCCAACCTGCTCTCATTGAATAAGATGTGTTAGCACCGTAATTTGTCCAACTACCATTAGGTGTAGGATGAAACCAATGTGAGAACTGAAAACCGTAATGTGCTGAATTATCTATACCAAATCTTGTTGGATCTGCATAATTTACATTACCACTCCAATAACCATCATCATAACTATCTTGACTATGAATCAGACCAAAACCTATCGTCCCCTCTACTCTAATATCAAAAGTAAAATATTCACCTGCTTGATTAATTGTTTCGGTTGTTTTTAATCCATTTTGACTATTACTATTTGTTGAACCGTAAACATCATCACCTAAAGGATCAACACCATAACCAACATAACCAACACTCGTATCAACTCCAGATACATCAGCAACCATTGTTGAATATGGATCAGCAATTACAACTGCTTCAAATGCTCCTACTGTAAACAGTTCATTTAATGTGTTAATTACATCATTTAAACCACCACTAACAGGATTACCATTTACAGTTACTAAAGTATGATCAAGTTTTTCAAAATGTACCCTAGTACTAGGTGTATTATTTTCATTTGGCACACCCTCTGCAATAGAATTTATTTTAATTAATCCACCATCTGCAACTGCTTTAATTGTATTTACACCAAAACTATAACCATTATCTAATACAATAGATGTACTCGTTTGATCTAATTTAAAATTAACTGTTATGTTTGTTAGATCTTCACCTGCATTATTTAAACCTAATACATTCCCTTGCTCTGTTACATAGTTTGCAACATCTAAAGCAGATGCAAAAGGATTACCATCTTTATCTTCAAATTCTGAATAATGGATATTTGAGAACTCAAAAAAGTCATCAACTTGGCTTTGACTCCTAATATCATTTCTAACATTTATTAAGTCTGGATCATCATTAGAAACAACCCCACTTAAACAAGCGTTGAAATATGCAGGAACTGACGTACCCCTAAAAGTAATACAGTTAGCCTCTTCATTTCTTATTATTTTTATAGCCATTTTTATATAATTAAATTAATGTAATAACTGTACCAGAATTTGTAACGGTTGCATCAGATGACAATCTAACTTGTAATTTTACAGGGTTTAATCTTGTATTATCATCACCCATATATATTTTATCTGCTCTTAAAGTAAATCTATAATCTTGGCCACTTCCACTATCTAAACGTCCAATAATTGTTGGTAATGTATAAGCATTTGCACCACCACCCAAAGAATATCTAAATTCTAGTAAAGCATTGTTAGTGTTTGGATTTACAGTAAAATCATTTCTAACTAATAATACATCACCTAAAGTTGTTTGTGTTGGATCAATATATCCTGTACTTGAATCCATCAACTCTGTTACTCCATCAGGTGCATAAGTTTTATTAGTAAAAGAACCTAAACCATCATTTGGTAAGTCTGTCCATGTGTTAGCAGATATTGTAAAACTACCACTAGAATCATTGTAATCTATAAAGCCTATACCATCCATTGTATTTCCTCCTGTTCCTATTGTTTTAAAAAAGAATGTTTTTAAATCATCTATCAAAGCTACTAAACTAGCGTATGGTGTTACACCATCTGGTGAAAACTCGTTAAAATTTCCTTTTGCTAATCTTTTTAGTGTATTTAGTGAATATATTTCAACTAATTCTCCTCCTAAAGTTGCACTAATATCAAACTGCCCTCTTTGATGTGGTATGTCATTTAACAACCAAAACTGATCATCTCCTGCTTGTATTTTTATTAAACTCATATTTTTGTATTTACATCATTAAAAAGAAATCACCATCAGTATCTGTTACAGGAGGTGTACCCCCTTTTTCCTTTATCTCATAAGTTTGCATTGTAACACTTGTAAAAGTTGTAACATGTCTAATATTATAAGTACCTGCCACAAAACTTGATGCACTCAAACCACCCCTAACTTGTCTATTTGTATTATGTGTAAATTCAGCAGGTCTTGGATTACCTTGTGGAATTTGAATACTTGTAATAGCAGATGTAGAAATACCATAAGAATAAATATATGATCCATCAGATACAGTTATATTTGCTGTTTTTGGTGATGATGTACCTGCTAAATTAATAATGTTTCCTCCTGCTTGCGCACCTGTACAACTTAAAGCGTAAAATGATACAGGGTTAAATTGGCTACCTGTAAAATTTACTCTTAATGTATTCCCTCCTGTTGGTGGATTCTCTAATACAAAAAGTTTTGTAGTTTGTGAAATTCCACCAAAATTACGAACAAAAACCTGTGTCATTGCTACACCTCCATAAGTTGCATTAGTTATACTAACTGTACTAGTCATTGCAACACTAAACACTAATAAACCATCACTACCTGTATTTTGGTTATGATTAAATTGGTAAAAATTAGCTGCTGGTGTTTGGTTAATCTGTGTTTTATTTCCTATAACTACTGCCATTATGCTTGTGTTTTTACTGCTACAACATCAAATGTATTATTATCAGCATTATAAATACAACCAACATACAAAAGTTTATCTATTGTTGTAGCTGCTGGTAATGTTACACCAATTTCTCTATAAAAAGAATCCCATGTTAAATTACGACTTGTACCATTATCTAAAATTCTAACAATTAATTTTAAACCATCTGTTAGTGTTGCAGTAGGTGCATTAATAGTTAAATCAGATGCTAATGCTGTTATATCTTCAATTTCAACCGTATCAATAGCAGGTGTTAAAACAGTTGCAGTTGCTTGACTATTTACATTACCTATTCTATCTAATTTACTTTTTTGTTCATCTGTTACAAATTTGTTTGTGGTTGTCGTATCACTTATATCATCAGCATTAGGAAAAGATAATACAACATCTGTTGCAGTTCCTCCAACTCCATCACCTGTTACACTTTGTACACCTGTACCACCTCCTCCACCACTACCAGCAGTAGCAAAAAAGAATGTTTTTAAATCATCTACTAATAATTGAGTACTACCATAAGGTGTTACACCATCTGGTGAAAACTGATCAAAATCCCCCCTAGCTAAACTTTTTAAAGTAGTTAAACTATATAACTCTACAACATCTTCACCAATTTTAGCAGATATATCAAACTCTCCACGCTGTTTTGGTATGTCATTTAGTAACCAAAAATCATCATTACCAGCACTTAATTTTATTAAACTCATATCTATCTATTTTATAATTAACATAAACAAGAATCTACTGTATATCTTACATTAAATTCTATTCTAAATGTTGCTGTGTTTCCTTTTATAAATCTTGCAGAATCATCATCTACTAAATCAAAATCTGTCCATGTTTGATCTATACCATCAAATATATTTGTTACTCCCTCTATTTGGTCAAAGTATCTATTTTCAATCAACACATTTAAAAACTGCTGTATTAAATTTTCTTTAAATATACTGTCTTGTGTTGGATCAATAGCATTTAAGTTAGCCCACACAATTAAATTAACAGATTGTGAAAAGCTATAATTATCATCACTAAAATTTGTTTTAGGTGAATTAGTGTAAAAAAATGAGAATGCACTCACACTATCATCTGGCATTAGATTAAACCACTCTTTACTTTTTAAGTAGATTTGTGGTTTATAATATGGTGTTATATTTTCACCATCTAATGTTCTTTTTCTTTCTGCCTTTGGAAAGTTATAATTTAAAAAAGATAAGGTGTTACAGTTGCTTATACCATCATTGATATTTGCTATTACTTCATCAATACCAGCTAAAACAGTTGGTACAGTTACATTATCAAATGCACATTTTAAATTCATAGTTTTAACTGTTTTTTAATATCTGTAATCATTCCAGGAACTAACACAACATCTTTTACTTTTTTAAATGTTTTGTCACTATACCCAAAAATCTTATCACTATATCTTTTAATTAAAAATGGCTTTTTATCATCAGTACTTGTTAGTGTAAAAGTATCTTTATTTGCAGATGCTTTTATACCTCTGTAAAAGTCGCCTTTGTTTTTTAAATCTGCTATGTTTAAAGGTGCTTTACCTCCTGCTGCCTTTTTTCTTTTTGCATAGCCTTGATTTTTTAGCCTACCAATATTTTTATCATCAATGTTTTTACCTAAAGACATTTGATTTTTTTGAGCATCTTCTAATTTATCACTATTATCATTTATAACATCAGATAAAGTAATAATTAAATCACTTTCTATGTTTTTTAGTTTATCAATAAGTTCATCAAATGCTGTCATAATCTTATTATCTAAATACTTCTAAACATTGATCTTTTAGTTTTTTGTTTAGTTGCACATGGACTGTTTAAATCACTCAAATCAAAATTAGATGCTTGTATTTCTTCATCTACTTGTTGTTGTAAGTTAATTAAACCATCTGCATCTAAATTAATTCCTGCAATATTTGCTAATCGTTCTGCTAGTTCGTTTGTTCTATTAGTATTAATAGCATATTCACACAATAAAAGTTCAGCTTGACGCAATAAACCTTTTGCAAACATTTGACTATTTTCACAAATAAAGTTATTTAATGTACATTCTGCTGTAAAACTAATGTTTAAACCAAAAGTATTAGAACCATATTGATTTAATTCATTATCCCAAAGTTCCCCTTTTGTATAATTGCCATCTGCTACACTAAACGAGCTAACATTAACAAACTTGTTAAAAGCATCCCAATATTTCCTGCCTGTTCTGTTACACGATAGACAAGGAGCATTAAAGTTAAATTTATCATTATTAATTGACCCTATACCTGTTACATCTTCTTGATAATACCCAATATAAAACTCTCCACCACTTGCATAATCATCTGTATAATTTAATAGTATATCATCTATATCAAACCATACAAAACTTTTTGCACTTGTAGTACTAACATTTATAATTTGTAAAGGTTCTAACTGTGATGAGTTAAAAACATATATAGGTAAATCTGTTTGTACATCAACAAAATGTAAACCTATTTTTTTAATCCTTAAATCTACATCTCTATTTGGTATGGTGTTTAGTTCCCACCCTACAAATTTATTTTGATTAGTTATGTAATTACTTACATTTGCTAAATTACCTGTACCATTATAAACAGGTGTATCTATCATTAATTGTTTGCTCTGTTTACTGTTCTTTTTTAAATTCACAATAGATTGAGCAAAACGTAAAATAGTAGTATTTGTAAAATCATACAACCACTCGCTAAATGGATATAACAATACCCAATTTACAGTATCAGTTGCAGGATCATTACCAATATTAGCATCTGTTAAACTTTTATATAATAGCTTATCAAATCTAACTATTTTGCCTGTATTGTAAGTCGTGGCTACATCATAAGCATCATAAGTAAATAAATCACTATTTGGTGCAATAGCTTGTAAATTAGCCAAATTAAGTAACTCACTATTTAGATTATAATACATTCCTGTATCTGATACAGGGTTAAATACACTTGTATCTAATGTTTTTTCACAAGTATCTAATGTGTTTTTCCAACTTAATGTATTAAATAAACAAGGTGTAATAATATTATAATCAATCATAGTAAATTAAAATTATATTTAAAAACTAAGCCCACCTAGAAGATGGGCAAAGTAAGAAAACAACAAACAAATCATTAAGGTTTTACAATGTATTTATTAATCCCTGTTACATCAGTAGATAAATCTTCTACATAAGGTGTAAAGATAGCGTAACGACTTTCAAATTGCCATTGTTCAAAATCTAAATCGTTATCATCACATCCATAAGTACGACGCAATCCCCAAACACATTCAGGTAAACCTGGTAAAATTTGTGTTGTGTATTGTGTACCATTTGGAATAACACCTTGATCATACTTTTGTACGTCATTTGCGTGTACAATAGCAGTAGAACCAACAGGCATAACATAATAAGTTTGTTCAACTCCTGTACCATTTGTAATTACATTATCTCTGTAAAACATCATGTCAGAATTGAATCCTTCTTCTGCTAAATATTCTGGTGGTTGGTTTCCTCTAAATTGGAATTGAGTATTTTCGTCATTTGCTCCACCTTGTGCATATAATTCTCTCGCAACTGCTGCACTTTCTGGATTACCTAATACATTTTTTTGAATATCAGAAAAATCCATACGGTCAAACTGTCCAACAATCTTATTATACATAAAATCTTGTTTAGCAGGATCAATTTGAAATTCATTAGCACCAGAATCAGTAAAGTAACCAAATAAATATGGATTTACTTGTTGTTGATTCTTATTTGTATCTAATGCACCTTCACAAGCTGTTGCAAATGTAGTACGTACAATTTTTACTGCTTCTTTCAATTGACGCATAATATCTTGTTCTCTTGCTACATAATTATAGTTTCCATAAGAATAATAAGACTTAACACCAAAAGAAATATCTTGGTATGTTACATTTAATTTTACAGTATCTCCTGTAATAGATGTAACTTCACATGTAGTTGTACCAGTAGAATTAACAGTAATTCCTGCATTTTTAAGGATTGGAATACCAACACCATTTGGTGAATATGCACCCTCAATAACATTACTTAAATCAGCAGGTGAAATAATACCACCTCCACGTGGAATACGTGCAGCATCATCTAAAAATAAACGGTATGCACCATCATTAGATAATCTTAGTAATTCTTTGTCATTAAAACCATCACTATAATTAGCGATTAGTTGATTGATATTAGTTGCTGTATTAGCCATTTTGTATGTATTTAATAAATTGTTAAAATTTTATTTTAAATAATTGCTATCTTACAATTATGATTTATGGCTAACGTACCATTTTATATATATGTTTGTAAATTGATTTAGAAATTATAAGTGTTTTTTAGTTCCTTTATTCCTTTTAAATATTCTTTACTACCATTTATTAATCTTTCGCCTTTTTGCTCATAGTATGCTTTTAATGTTGCATCTGCTTCTCCAAAGTTAGTTGGTTTTCTTGATGCTGCAAACTGTAACAAACTTGAACTTGTGCCATTTGGCTTGTTGTCAAAACCTTGTTTTTTATTTACATTAGATAATACACTTTCAAATTGTTTATTAGCTAATTCAAATACTGTTACAGGTTCATTTTTATCATTTCTTTTTGTTACTCCTTCACTATCTTTAAATACTAATTTATTATCTTCTAATGTAGATGATTCTAAAACAGATTTTATAAAAGATTCTTTTGCAGGATTTAATATTGTTTCGATACCTTCTTTAAAATCTAATTTAGATAAAGCCTTATTTACTAAATACTCTTTATCTTTATTTACTAAAGTAGTTTTAAAATTTGTTTCTAAATCTTCTTTTTCCTTTTGTGCTAAATTTAGCTTTTCTAATAAAGATACATTTTCAGCTTTTAAACCTTCTGCACCTGTTAGACCTTCATCACGTTGTGATTTTAAAGTATCTAATTCCTTTTTTAATGCTGGTACTACACGAGTAATAAATGCATCTGTACCTTCGTTTCCTTCTTTTTCTATTCCTAAATGTTGAGATAATGCTTGATCAATAGAATTTAATTTACTGCCAAAATGACTGCCTATCTCTTTTCTAATAGTTTCATCCATTTTAGAATAATCTTCTTTTGTATTGACTACATAATCTTTATCCTTAATGATGTTAATAGCTTTTTGTAAGTTCTCACTATCTTGTAATAACTCCTCTATGCCTTTTTTTTCCTCTGCCATAATCTAACGTAATTATAGTTAATTGTTTGTTTATTGTTTTTCTTTTTTATTCGTATTCGTAAGGATCATTTACTAAAACAACATTATTAATACCAAAAGTTACTTTTAGTTGCTCATGTCTTGTATTTACTAAAATCTCTCCTTGTTTATCCCAAATAGCAGCTTTATGTACTTGATCTAATCTATAACTAATCAACTGTACTTTACTTTCTTCTGCTGTACCTAAAATAGGATCAAATTTTACACGTTTAACTGCATATACATAACAATCTTCACGCTGTGTTTCAGAAATCATAAAAGAATCTTCAACGTTTGCAGGAACTAAATTAGCTGTTTGTTTAGCTTTTAACATCTCTGCCTTTGTACGTCTTTTACGTTTTGTTTTACTCGGTTGTACTTTGTTCTGTTTGTTGTCCTCCATTTTCATCTAACTTTGTTTGTGCTAAATTATTTATTTGTTCTCTTAATTTATTAACATTATTAACCTCGAATAGTTCGTTTTCTAATTCAACACCTCGCAATCTTTCAAGTTCACCAATTAGACTACCAAAATTAGCTTTTAAAACTAAATCTTTTTTATTAATTGGTACACCTATTTTTATTAGTTCGCCTATATCCTTAATGCTCATGCTTGGAAATGGATCTAATGCCAATAGTATCTTTTGTTTCTTTGCTTCTTGTGGACTGTTTTTATATTTAGTATCTATTATTTCTTCTATCAAAGATAATATAAATCCTTCACTACTACCAATATTTTTAGCATTTTGTAACTCTTGCTCTAATGCATCTACTGATTTAATGAAAAAACGAGTACCATAATTGATATTAATAATTACATCTTCACCATCATAACGCATTAACGCAATAGTTTTATAAACCCATTCTTCTAACGATTCAAAGTTTTTCTTAATATCTAAAATTACATCTAATTGACCCTCATATTGGCTGTCAATTTGCTTTTCATTTTTAGCACTATCATTTCCTTCGACTTGTTGAGGTGATCCAACTGTATTTTTAAATACCTTTGCTTCTCTGTACTCAATATCTTTTGTTAGATGTTCTAATATTGATGTTTCTGGTGTAATAATTTCTAAAGGTGTTGGTATATCTGCTTCTCCCTCTCTTGGTGGTCTGCGACTAACAATGTTACCTGCTAATCTAAAATTTTTCTTATCCTTATTTTGATACGCTCTATTGAAGTAATTAGCTTGTAAACCATTATAGTTGTAACCATCTGCACCAGTAGTAACATAATTATTATTTGTACCAACATTTACACCTCTATAATTATATCCTGCTTCTGAATTACCTGTTAAATTGGTATCTACATTTTCAGTTTGTTCAAAATCTTCATACGTTTCATCATCTTCTAATACAGATAAAAATGGAAACTTTGCATATAAATCTACATTCTCTTTTCCAACATCAGCAGAAAGTAAAAAATCTAACTCTCCTAATGAACTATTTAATGGTACATCTTTACAAAATGGATTTTTATTATTTATATTAGAAGTCCAAAACTGTCTAACAGGTGTATAACCTAAATCATGATAAAGTACTTTTTCTTCACCTTCATCATTTAATATAAAATTACCTCTATGATCAACAATAGCAAATTTAACACTATCAATTAATTTATACTTTTCACCACCTATATCAATCAATATATAATTTACAGTAGCATCTGCATTTACACTAGCATCAAATACATCTTTTATGTCTATAAAATTGATATATGGATCTGGTAAATTTCCTATTTGTTCACTTGGATAATCAATACCTACAAAACCATTAGGACAAAGTTTAAAATATTTAAACCCTTCTTCGCTAAAATATCTTTTGTATTTGGTAATGTATGCTAAAAAATCAGCTTTGTTATTATCATTTTTAAAAACAAAATCTTTACGACTATCAGCACCATGAAACACTTTTTTAAATCGTCTGTAAATGTTATTAGTTAAAGATGTACTAATTAACGGATACTTAATAAGCTGCTGGAATAACTCAAACTTTTCGTCATTTTGTGCTATATCTGCAATATATTTTAGCCACCCTTGAAAAGCTATGTTATCAGAAGGTTTTGTAATAGATGTATCTAAGTGCATTTGTAACCTTTGTTCATGGAAACATGCAGCACTTAATTTACTCCTGTTCAGGGGATTTTGTAGTATCTTTTTTAGTTCTTCTTTTGCTAAGTCCATTTTCTGTTAGTTCAAATGTATCAGATGCTAATTTAATATTTGTTTGTTTGTTATTTTTACTTTTTAATATCTTTTCAGCGTGTTCTAAGGTAACCGTAAATGTTCTACCATCTACGGTTATTAGTTTTACTTTTGTAAACTTACCCATTTACTAAAGATGTAAAATCAAAAGCAATATTAGATACTAAAGAATCAGCAAACCAACCAGCATCTAAAACCATTTGAATTTGTGCAATGTTAGCATCTGTATTACCATTTAAAGATGGTGAAGATTGAACATATAAAGAACTAACAGGAATTGCAGATGAATCTGATTTAGAGATAATAAAATCTCTACCACCTAAATAAATCCCTAATCTTGATACTTCACATTCATAATCTTTTAAAGCATTCAATACAGCAGGTGATGGATTACGTAAATTAAAATTGATTTGATAAATTCCTTCACTTACAATCTCAATTGTTCCATTAAACACTTCGTTTGATCCTGCACCACCTACTGTTACCGGTTCTGCTGGTGTTGATTCTTGACCATGTAAAATTGGTGTAACTTGTACTTTAGTTGCATCTGTTGCAGCTAAATATGTAGTCCATTCTGCTTGATCTGTAATGTCTGTAAATGTTTGACCAACTTGTTGAAAAGCAATTTTACCAATTTGTCCAAATTTTGTTGGACAATCTAAATCAACCAAATCACTAATTGCTGCGTCCAAAGGACATTGACATGTTTTTACTGCCATAATTGTATTTATTTAAAATTTAACGTTAAATTACTTATTTAATTAACATGCTCTATATTTATCTAAAAATTCATCCTTGAATTTAATAGATACTTCATAAAGCAATTTGTTTTTAGGGAATTTAGTACTTTTACTTTCTCCAGTTGCCACAGCATTAATACCAATTAATTCTGTTTCAGCATCTAAATTATAATTACTTATTCTAATATCTTTTCCCTTTGTTCCAAAATGCAAAAATCGTTTAAATAGTTCATAATCACATTCAAATACATTAAAATCATATTCTTGGAATCCTTGATTAAAAAATGTTTCTTCACGATCATTTGCGTATTTAATTGACTCTATTTCTTGCGTTAATGTTGTAGGTACTATTTTAGCATTTAATCGTACTGAATCAAACCAATCAATTGCTTGTACATCAAATGTTTTAATATTACCTTCTTGTTTTTTATAGTTGTAATTAGCATACAAACCCCTTTGTATAACCTCTATTTTAGATGTTCCATTCATACTATGACAATTAGATGTTTTTAATCTAAATGGATATGATAACAAAGGATTAACAGAATCAAATACAACAAATTGGTAAACACCTTCACCATACAAATTTAATACCTTATCCCAATCTAATACATATCCTGCATAGTTTAAATATTCTGGTATATCTCCTATGTTAAATATTTCACCTTCTGCTGCACTTAATACTGCAATCTGATTAAAACTATTCCCAACTTGTTTATATAGCCTAAAATCTGCATTAGTAACAGATGGTACAAATTCAAATAAGAATGAATTAAAATCACCATCAAAAACAGGCATAGTATAACAATTAGAATAACAATCTAAATTTTGGGTTTGACATGGAACTAAACCCAAAATTTGAGTAGCTAAAGCACCATTACCAATTTTTACACAACTATTTAATACATTAGTTCCATAAAATTCTATAAAATCTTGTCCTGTAAATTTGAATGTTGCCATATTATTTTTTTATACTCCTAAATTTTCAATTACAATTGTCCAAGTTGGGTTATTTGCTTCTAAGATTGCTTTTAAATCTTCCTCTAATTCTAAATATTGTGCGTTCATATCAGCCACATCTGAATCATATTTTAGCCAATAAATCGGACTAATTCCATCAACTTTAATAGCATCATCAAACAAACCACCATTAATTGTTGTCTTTGATTGTGAGTTAATAGAAATTTCTGAAAAAACACCATTAACTTCTAAAGGTTTTTGCTTTGTCATGTCAGCTAATACACGAACATAAATTTGTGTAATTGAAGGATTTTGAACCCCTCCAATTTTAAAGCCGTTTGCGTTTGTTATTTTTAAACTCATATCTTTATTTATTTTAATTAATTAAACTATTGGTGGTGGTAATAAACCTACTATTGTAGTACTATTATAGTCAATTGCTCTTAAAGCGTCTGTTGTACTCCAAGCCTTTGAATAAGTGTTTCTAATAAATCTAAAAACACCTGTATCACTTCCATAACCTCCAGAATCATTTAAAATAACTCCTAAAACATTTGTTTGTGCTGGGAAGAAAGAACAATTTTGTATTATTGTATCATCGCCACTTCTTATTATTGTACTTGATACTTCTAAACAATCTTTTTCAGCGATAAAAGTGCAGTTTTCAAAATTCAAATCTTCACAATTACCAAACATTCTAACATTATTATTTGCAGAAATTAAAGTACAATTTTTAAATTTACCCTTAGTTTTAGATTCACCAGCTATACAATGATTCCCACTTCCGGTAGCTTCAATTCTACAATCGTATAACTCTGGGATTAAAACAGAAGAATCTGAACGAAAACCAGCCAACGCAATAATAACACAATTTTGTAAAATTCCATTACCATGAACGGCATAATTAGTTGACTCCTCAATTCTGCAATTAGTAACAATAGGTTTTTTTAATATGTCAGTGCTTGATTTTATTGTTAAACCTCCAATAGTATTTCCCGAACTAATAGAATTTATGTACACTGAATCAACAAAAGAACCTTCTCCAATAGTTAAAGCCGAACCGGTAGTGCTAATAATTTCGCCACCTTTGATACTTCCATTTATAGAACCAGAAAGGGATAAATCGACTCTACCATTTATTTTACCAGCATCTAAATTAATTGAACAGTTTGATGATGTTACAACAACTAAACCATAGGTTAAATTAGAATTTACAATACACCCCGACAAATCAATAAAACAATTATTACAATTTGCAAGTCTAATACTTCCATTTAGAGTAACACCTTTTAAAATAATATTAATATTATTTTTGATTTCCATGTTTATCAAATAAGCTAATCCAGTGGTTTCTGTATATGTTCCACCTAAAACGTAAACAGTACTGTTGTTATTTGGTAAAGCGTCAATTGCTGCCTGAATAGTTGCAAAAGGCTTTAAAGGATTACCAATTTCAAAAAGTCCTACTGTATCGCTCCCATTTGTTGCTACATAAGCAATTGATTGAGATGGATTAGTAGATACTTTTTTAATTAATATATCTAAACCATCTCCAACTTCTGTTGGTAATGTACCACCCCAATCTGCTGGTGTTGTTGGTGTATAATTAACATCAAATGCTGTATCATCTTCTAAATTAAAACATGAATCTACTTCATCTATTTCTACTTCACGATCTAATGCAGGTGTAATAAAATCAGTATTATTATCTGGTAAATTTGCTTGAATTACTGCGTTTAAATCTACTCTATTTTTTTTTGCCATAATATATATTTTTAACTATAACCATTTGAATAAGCACTATTTTTATAAGCCTTTGGAACAATTGGTGTAACCTGCCCAATTTTATCTAAACGTGCTGTAATTTGAATACATTCAAAATCTGCACCTACTAATGCTTTTAATTTATCTGGATCAATATACGCTTTTAAAGTAGCAGTTTTAATATCTGTTCTTTCTAAAGTTGGGTAATAATCTACTCCTGTAATTTGTTCAAACATAGATTGCTCATTATCTTTTAAATTATGAAATCTAAAATATTGTCCATTCACTTCTAAACCAAAATATCCTGTTAAATAGTTCACAACATAATCATTATTCAAATATGTATATGGAGCAGCAGGCAAACAAAGTAAATCATTCAAGTTGCTTTCTTCAAAGGTAGCAATTATTAATGTTTTTTCCTTTAATAATATTGAACCTGTTTCAATTAATCCTGCTTCATCAAAATATTGAATTTTAGAAGGTGGTGCAACTACTTGTGGTTCTGCAAAAGTATTTTTTGTTTGGTTATAATTTCCTAATCCAAATGCAGGACTAATAAAATTATTTGTAAAATCAATATCTCCAATTGCATTTGTTTGTGTACAATTTACTACTGTTTCTTGTACTATTCCTTCACTAATCCATTGTTCTAAAATTTTAAATGGATAAACAAAATCATAATTACCTAATCCATCAGTTTGAATTGTAATAAATCTACGTGCATCATTTATTAATAAATTATAATTACGATCTAAAGAATATGGTAAATCATCAACATCAATATTAAATGTTTCTAATACATTATTATCTTGTTTTATTCTTATTGTAAAACTATTAATTAAAGTATTTACAACATCAGAATTAACAACCCTAAATCTACTTAATACAATGTCATCAACAAAAGATTTAGTTTGATTAAATGAATTTGCTACATCATCTGTATAATGCATATCATAATTATATTCATCAATCAATGCACCTGGATATGTACCAAAATCAATAACACTTTCATTTGCTAAACTTGCAACCGTTCCAAATTGTACTAAAATATTTTGATTAGCATAATTAGTTACTCCATCATGTACATTTAACCACAAAAAATAATTGTCTTGTATTGTAGTAGCTAAAACAGTAAATGTAATTGTTGCTAAATTACCACTAAAAACAACACTAATATTATCAAATACAGAACCATTTGAAGGTGTACCATCAAAAGAAAAAAGTAAATTATTTAATTTTAAATTTTCTAATTGTGTTAATTCTTGATCAAATACATCTGTTACTTTTGAGTAATTAATTATTCCATTATGTGATACATCAAAATTACCATTAAGTTTTTCAATTACTATTGTTCCTTCTACATCTGCTCCTGCATTTAATTGATTGCTTGGATTATCCCACGTAATAGAATTTAATTTATAAAATTGTTGTCCTGTTCTGTAAACTTCGTTTAAATACCCTACATTACCCAATCCTAAAAACCTTGATAAATTTTGTTTAGATGTACTTTCTAATTGATCAGTATTTATTAAATCTTGTAATAAATCAATTTGGAACAACATTTTTAAAGATGTTGTAACTTGTTCTGGAGAATTATTAGATAAATCTTGTGGAAAAATTGGTACATAGTGATCAATAACTAAACTATAATCATTACCACCTAAATTTGTTAATACAATACTATCAACTTTATTACCTTGTAATGGTGATACTGCATTAAATGTTGTTGTATCTCCTGTAAACTTTTGGAATGCTCCTGTTCTAATATCTTCAAAATTGGCTATATCTATTTGAAAATTATTAGGATTAGGATATATCGTTGTATCATTATCCACCCAACCATAATAAAAATTACAAATAGTAAATGTATCAGATGCAGTAAATAAAATAGTTGTTTGCAATAAATCACCCATATTTCCAAATGGATTGGCTAATGTAGGGAATCCAAATGCAGGTAATGTATGTTCTACACTTGTTACAGTTATATTAGTTACAAATGGGGCATTGAAAGATGTAAAAGAACCATCATCTAAAGTTGTTCTAACTGCAATTATATT
>Ga0233414_10000356_pt1 | contig 19471 bp, 20 predicted proteins | sample Na_anoxic_10_MG_FD_189020 | JGI IMG/M metagenome (GOLD analysis project Ga0233414, IMG submission 189020) | Seawater microbial communities from Saanich Inlet, British Columbia, Canada - Na_anoxic_10_MG | ecosystem: Environmental > Aquatic > Marine > Inlet | place: Canada: British Columbia... | reverse complement strand
TAAATAATATGGGATATTGGCCACTACTTTGGGAGATGTCTTTAAAATAGAAAGCGCATCGCCAATTATAATTTCTACATTCTTATAATCCTTTAAAATCTCCTTAAGCGCATCAGCCATCTGTTTATCTTTTTCTATAGCAATAACTTTCTTGGCTTTTTGAGCTAATTCTTTAGTAAGTACGCCTAATCCAGGCCCAATTTCTAAAACAGTTTCGTTTTTTGAAATATTAGCTGTTTTAATAATTTTTTGAAGAATTTTTTTGTTAATTAAAAAACTCTGGCCTAATCGTTTATTGGGCTTAAGATTATATTCCTTAAGTTGGTTTTTAATACTCACGAAAATCAATTAAATTATCTGGTATATCAGCTAAAAAACGAGATGGCGAATTAACCATGGTTTGACCCCAAAGACGGCGCTTTTGGGCAAAAGTTAGATAAACTCGCTGCTTAGCTCGTGTTATGCCAACATAGCATAGCCGTCTTTCTTCTTCCATTTGTTCAGGATTTAAATAGCTCTTTGAATGAGGGAAAATCCCCTCTTCACAGCCAATAATAAAAACAACTGGAAATTCCAATCCTTTGGCGCAATGAAGTGTCATCAAATTAACTAAGTTCCTGCTTGTTTCTATCTCGTCATGATTACTTAACAGAGATATATCTTCTAAGAATTTTCCCAGACCAATGCCTGATTTTAGATTATCATATTTTTGAGCTACAGTAATCAATTCCTGTAAATTTTCCCAGCGTTGCTCACCTTCTTTATCAGAAAAAAATCTTGAGGATAAATAATTTTTAATATATTTTTCATAATCTGTCTTTTGAATAACCTTTTTTATTAATTTTGTTAAAGGCATTTCTTGACTGATTTTTCTAAAATTCTCAATGAGTTGATAGAAATTTTGCAGAGGTTCTTTTTGTTTTGGGGATTGTCCCCAATTTGAATATCTGGCCAATCTACGTGGAGGAACATTGATAATTCTCTGCAAGCTCACTAAATCATTAGGATTAATAATTAGCTTTAGATAAGCCAAGATATCCTTAATTTCCTTTCTGTCATAAAATCTGACTGTGCCAATAATTTTATAGGGAAAATTAGCTTTTAAAAAGGCCTCTTCAACTGCCCTGGATTGGGCATTAGTCCTATAAAGAACAGCTATGTCTTGGAACTTTAGGCCCTTTTGAAACATATTATTTATTTCGTCAATAATAAAATTGCCTTCTTCTCCCTCATTGGCTGTTTCAACAACATTAACTAAAGCGCCAGAAGGATTTTCAGTCCAAAGCTTTTTTTCTTTGCGTTCAATATTTTTATTAATAATATAATGGCTAACTTCTAAAATATTCTTAGTAGAACGGTAATTCTGTTCCAAAAGAATGATTTTTGCTTCTGGATAATTTTTTTCAAAATTAAGAATATTTCTAAAATCAGCTCCGCGCCATGAATAAATTGATTGATCTGTATCAGCAATAAACCAAAGATTTCTGCTTTTCTTTGCTAATAGATTAGTTAAAGTATATTGGCTTAGATTTGTATCGTGAGCTTCATCAACTAAAATATAATGCCATTCCCCCTGATATTTTTCCAAAAGAGCCGGCTGTTCTTGAAAAAGCTTGACTGTTAACATAATTAAGTCGTCAAAATCAAGAGCATTAGATTTTTCAAGTGTTTTTTGATATGTTTGATATATTTTAGCAATGGTTTCAGGAAAATATTCTTGGGACTGTTTTTGATATGTTTGATAGTCAATTAATTCGTCCTTAGCTTTAGAAATTACTTCCCTGACAATCCCTGGCTTAAATTGTTCAGGGTTGATTTGTAATTCCTTAAGTGTTTGTTTGATTAAAAAAAGCTGGTCTGTTTCGTCATAAATAACAAAGTTCTTTTTGTATCCTAAATTATTTAACTTATCTATTTCTTTCCGCAGAATTCGCAGGCAAATAGCGTGAAAAGTGCCTATATCAGACAAGGGCATTCGATTAGAAGCGTTTAATAAGTTTTTAACTCTTTGCTTCATTTCTTGAGCCGCTTTATTAGTAAAAGTAACAGCTAAAATATTATTAGCTGGAATGCCTTGTTGGATAAGATAGGCAATCCGATGAGTTAAACAGCGGGTTTTGCCCGAACCTGGCCCAGCAATAACTAAAACAGGCCCCTCAAGGACCATAACTGCTTGTTTTTGCTTTGGGTTAAGAGACGATAAGATGTTCATATATTCTATTCAACTTCGTGCCAGTTTTCCACGCTCCATCCTCCGCCTGGCCCGCTGCTAAAATTAACGTTTTCTAATCCAATCTCATAACTGATAACCGCATTATTGTCTATTGCCAATTTATAACCAGTTGCCTCTCTGATATTGATATTATTATGTAAATAAATAACTCCTTGCGAAGCATAGAAAATAGCGCCGCCTACATTATTTTTTAAATCAATGGCTGGATTATTCAAATCTATTGAGCTGTTGGTTGATAAAAGCATTAAATAGCTGTCAGGATTGCCAGAGCCCTGCATAATTGCGTTATTGCTAAGTTCTATTTTGCCGTCAGCCACAATTACTCCGCTTAACGAACCATAACTACTATCTAATTGGATAACTGAATTATTATTAGTATTAATATTGCCCTGAACATAAACTGTGCCTGTTATATTCAAAGAAGCATTAATAGCAATAGTTAGGCTGCCTGTTATCTTTACTGGTCCGAGTGATTCATTCTCGCTAACTGTATAGTCGCCATAGATTATTCCACCAGACATTGCTTGGTCTTTCCAATCATTAATTTGACTTTCTGGAATAGGCAAATCTTCTGGTTCTATTGATTCAATTTCTTGGGCACTAGAATAGTTGCATCCATTGATTGAGCCGCCTGAGAGATAATAGAGCGTACCTTCAATATCAACATTATTACAGGAATAAGTATAAAGATCGCCTCCTACTTCTGCGTCTTCAATTATGCTATTATTAGCCAGCATAGCTGTTTCAGTTATCTCTCCTTGACCGCTGATATTGCCATTAGAAAAAACATTGCCGATTATCTGGCTGTTATTGCCCATTATTATTCCGCCTTCACCTGCTTGAGCTCCATAGAAAAAATCTACTTGATCAGTTGTTATTGTGTAAGTAGCAGCAACTTTTTTAATTCGTTCATCAGTATTGCCCTGGGAAGTGATTGTGCGCGAGCTGCCTATCTCATCCGATATTTCAATTGTTGCTGATTGGTCATTGATTGTTATAATATTGGGGCTGGCAACCTGCATATTGTTTTTAAGCCGCAATATAGCATCTTCTAAGCCAGCTTCTGCCAAATAGTAGCTTTGAATTGATTTAACCTTGTTATTAGCGTTAGCTGCACTGCTTAGAGCTAAAAAACTCAAACTAGAGCCGATTAATACGCTAATTGACAGAATAATAACTAAACTTATTAACAGAGCGCTGCCCTGATTTTTTTTTATTGATTTAATCATTGCGCAAATTAACTGTTGAAATTAAAGTTGAGCTGGACTGATAAAACACTTTTTGACTCGGATTTCTATAACTAGACAGCATTTCAATTCTAATTGCCTGATTATTACTGCCATCAATTAAATAATTAAAAATTAGCTGGTTTATTTTAACTTTTCCCGAGGTTAAAGGGATTGCTTCAGATTCTTCTTTTTTCAAGCAGAGTTGCTGATTTTCGTCTAAATAAAAGTCAATGTAAGTTATTTCTTCTCCATTTGGCTTATTCTGGTCTGTTTCCAAGGAAAGTTGGCCTGGATGGATGTCAAAAGAGCTTGTTGGCTGATAAATGCCTTGAGCATGTTTAATCTGCCAAGTAATAATTTCCATAGCTCGCTGGCTGTTTTCTGAAACTTCTTTATCTATTTTAATTTTAGCCTGAACATTAATTAGATTGATAATGAAATTTGCTAAAATGACAGTAATGACTGCAAAAGCAGAAATATAGATGATTAATTCAATTAAAGTAAATCCTTTTTTATTCATTATTCCAATTAGTCAAATAAGTGTTTAAACTGATTTCTTTAGTTTGTTCTCTGTCCTGCCATTGAACTAAGGCTGTTATTTTTCTGGTTTGATTGTCTTCAATGCCTGAGTTGTTGATATTATCATTAGCATCGCGCAAAACACTTTCAACAATAATCCAGCGATTATATTTCCCGTTGATTAGTCCGGGATTATCAAGCTCCAAGGTCCATTTATTGTTGGAAATAACAGGGTAATAGAGCGTTCCTATGGATAAGGCAAAAAAATTATCCCAATTTTCATTCCTGAAACTGCGCGCTGCCTCAATTGTTTCAATTGCTATGTTAGCTGCTTCCAATTTGCTTTTATTTTGACTTTGTAATTTTAAGCTGTATTGAGATAGGGTCAAGAAACTAAAAAAGACAATAGTAATAATGCTAATGCTGATAAGCACTTCTATAATGCCAATTCCTTTTTGCCTTTCTTTTATCATTGAATTTCCATGGTGCCACCCCAAAAGCCGACGCTTGGATGGCCATCGGCTGTATAGGAAACAATTTCTTTATTATCTATTGAAATATGGAGTGGTTTGTTATTTGTCTCCCCAGATCGATGAATGCAGAGCTGAGTATCAATAGCATCAAGGTAATGGGTGTGAATCCTTATAGATTGATCCTGTCCATTAACAGTTATTATCCCAGACCAGTCAAGCTTTGTCTGGCTAAGATTAAAATAGTCAGCTAAGGCAACAATTTCAGTCTTTTCAGGTATGTCTGGGAAATAGAAGGTTAGATTAAGGGCGTTTTGAATACTCCAACCCAAATCAAAATGAATATGGCGACTGTCAGTCAGACGATTAATATCACAGCAAAAGCTTGGCACGCTTAATAATTCAATCTGGCCCGAGGGCTGGATATTGATTGTTTTTGAATTTTCTGGTTGATCAATAGAGCTTAAAATAATTGTACCGTATTGCTCTGTTTGGCCGCTAATTTTTTGGAATATAACATCAATGCTTTCATTGTTTAGATCAATATCAGATACTTCTAAGCGACTGGGCAATTGATTAACTTTATTCTCCTCTGTTTCTATTTGATAAGTTTCTCCCTTAAAAAGAATATATCGATTTTCCTCAAAATGGACTCCGTAAGAAGAGTCATCTTCAGAAGCCAGAGTTTTAGTTTGGGCTGTTTTAAGAATACTCACTATTTTCTGGGTAGAAGTTTCCAGCTCTGTTTTTTTTTCGAAATAGCGATAGCTGGCAAAAGCCAAGCCGATAATCAGAATTAAAATTGCTAAGGCAATTACAATCTCAATTAAGCTAAAACCTTTATTTCTCATGATTAAATTCCTTCCATCATAGAATACATTGGCTGAATCATTGAGATAGCAAAGAAGCCAACAGCCGCGCCAATAACTATCATAATTATCGGCTCAATAATTGAAGATAGATTTTTTGTAATATTATCAATTTCTTCTTCATAAAAATCAGCCATATTTTTTAATATTTCGGCCAAATTACCTGTTTCTTCTCCAACAGCAATCATTTGAATTACCATTGGAGGATAGAGTTTTTTGTATTTTATTAGAATCTGACTCAATGCTATTCCTTTTTGAACCTGTTGAGCTGAATCAATTAAGGCCTCTTTAAAGCATATATTACCTAATATTCCAGATACAATTTGTAAAGATTCGACAATACTTACGCCGCTCTCTATAAGAGAGCTAAGGGTTCTAGCAAAGCGCGCTGAATTAATTTTTCGGACCAAAGAACCAAAAATAGGCAAGATAAGATATGTTTTACTGAGCGCCTTTTTAGCTTTCTTGACTCTTAAAATAAACCTGGCAAAAAACACGAATAGGACAAAAATAATTATTCCCAAAATAGTATTGTTTTTAAGAAAATTACTCAAGCCAATAATTATTTGCGTGCTCAATGGCAAGTCCATATTGATTTCGCTGAAAATAGAAGTTAATTTAGGAACAACCATGATCATCATTAAGATGCCAATGCCGAACATAGTCACAACAATAACTGCTGGATACATCATTGCTCCTCTAACTCTACTTATTAATTCATGGTCTTTTCTCATTTGTTCAGAAAGTATTTTAAGCACTTCATTAAGATTGCCTCCGGCCTCGCCTACCTTAACCATATTAACGTACAATTCGTTAAAAACTTTGGGGTGTTTAGCTAAAGAATTAGCAAAGGATTCGCCTTGACGGATATTTTCCTTAACTTGATTAATGATTTTTTTAAATTTTGGACTTTTGCTTTGTTCGGCTAAGACTTCTAATGATTGACTAAGAGAAAGGCCAGCCTCAATCATTACTGACAAATGCCTGCTAAATATCATTTTTTCAACTAGAGAGACCCGTCCAATTTTTTTCCAAGCATTCATCAATCTCTGGCAAAATCTGCCAATATGCTCTCCTTTAATATCAGCCATTTCGGCTGACACAAGAACTAATTCTTTATTACGCAGAAAAGCAGCCAATTCATGCTGGTTTATAGCTTGTAAATGACCAACTTGTGTTTGGCCTTTTTTATCTTTAGCTGTATATAGATATGAAGGCACGAATAGAATTTTTAATTTTTAATTTTTAATTTTGTAAATAAATCTTAATTTTTAATGTTTAAAAATTAGAATTTAAAAATTTAAAAATTTTTATTCATTAGCTACTCTTAAAATTTCCTCGATACTAGTTAAACCCTGAACTGCTTTTATGAACCCATCTTCTAACATAGTCAACATTCCTTGTTTTTTGGCTTTTTCTTCAATTTGCCCAACTGTTGGCTCCTTGATAATCAGGTCTCTAATCTCTTCGTTAATTTCAAGAACTTCATAAATACCAATTCTCCCTTTATATCCATCAGGGCACTCTTCTGATTTATTCTCGCCAGGCCTAAAGAATTCTATGCTTGACCAATCGTCTTTAGAACTGACAACTTTTTCCTTTTTTAGAGCCCCAAGAATTTTTGTTAAATCAATTTTACTGCCAATGCTTTTAATTTCAGACAAATTCAGCTTATACTTCTCTTTTGTCTCTGGATAAAGACAACGGACTAACCTTTGGGCAATAATCAAATTAACCGTAGAGGCGATTAAGAAAGGCTCTGCCTGCATGTCTATTAATCGAGGGAATGCTCCAGCTGCGCTATTGGTATGCAGGGTAGAAAAAACTAAATGACCTGTTAAAGCAGCATTAATTGATAAGTTGGCTGTTTCTTTGTCCCTGATTTCACCAACCATAATAATGTCCGGGTCTTGCCGCACCAAAGATCTTAATCCATTAGCAAATGTAAGACCAATTTTAGGCTTAACTTGTGTCTGGTTGATTCTAGTCATCCTGTATTCAATTGGATCTTCTATAGTGGAAATATTTACGCCCGGTTCGTTAAGAATATCAATTATTGTATAAAGGGTAGTTGTTTTGCCGCATCCTGTTGGTCCAGTAACAAGAATCATTCCGTTAGGTTTTTTAATATTATGATGAACTTTTTCCAGCGCCCTGCTGGTTAATCCTAATTTCTCTAAGGTTAGACCCTTAGCATCTTCAGGTAAAAGCCTTAGAACAGCTTTTTCTCCATCGTAAACCGGCAGGACGGATACACGAAAAGAAATTTTGTAATCATTCGTTTCTATTTTAAAGCGCCCGTCTTGCGGCAAACGATGTTCATCTAGTTTCAGATTAGACAAAACTTTAATTCTTGCGATAATGCCAGATTGCACTTTTCTAGGCAGCGTCATAGTGTCGTGAAGAATCCCATCAATGCGATAACGAATCACTATTTCTTTTTCTAATGGCTCAATATGAATATCTGAAGCCTGCTGTAAAATAGCATGCTTTAAAAGAGTGTCAACAATTCTAATTATTGGCATTTGTTCCGCTGCTTTTTCCAAATCCTCTTTGCTTTCTTTCCCTTTGTCTGTGATAGGTTCGCCTTGAATACTTTTGAAAGAAGATATGGCTCCGCTTTCTTTTTTTATTAAATCGCCAAATTCAGCCTCTAAACTCTTTTGATATTGCTTAAGTGCATTTTTAATGCTTTTCTCAGTAGTCAGACAAGGTAGAATTTTAAGATCTGATTTCTTTTTAATAAATTCTATTGTTTGTAAATCATCAGGGTCAAGCATGGCTACTTCTAAATTCTTGTCTTTTTTGCGGAAAGCAACAATATTATGCCTTCTGGCAATTGGTTCAGGAATTATTTGAAGAACTTCCTTGGCAATTTTTTCTTTCTCTAAATTAACAAAAGGAATGCCCAAAATATATGCCTGAAGTTTGCTTATCTGCTCTTGGCTTACTATCTTTTCTTTAATTAAAAAATCGACCAATTTCTGTTTGGTTTTCTTTGCTTCTTGCTCTGCATTAGTTAGTTCTTTCTTACTAGCTAAGCCAGCGTCTATAATAAACTTTTTCAATTGTGAATTTTCAATACTCACAAATATAATTTTCAATTATCAATTATCAATTATCAATTTACAATCAATTTTCAATGACTCAATTTTCAATGAAATAAACTAATAAATTAATGTTTGAAAATTAGAAATTGAAAATTTTATTTTAGGGTTTCTTCTATTTTTTTAACTACTTCTTCTAAATCATAATTCGCTTTAACTAAATAAGCAGCTGCGCCAAAAGAAAAAATTTCTCCTATATCAGCATTGCCTTCTAAATTAGTTAAAACAATCACTGGAATATGTTTTATATTTTCGTCTTTTTTTATTTCCTTTAGAACCTCGAAGCCGTCTTTTTTAGGCAGAATTAGATCCAAAAGGATTAAGTCGGGTTTAATCTTTTTGGCCATAGACAGGCCGATTTCCCCATCGAGAGCGCTTTCAATTTTGTATCCTTTCCCCTCTAAAAACTGGCTAATCGCTTTTTGCAGGGTTGGCTCGTCTTCAATAAATAAAATAGTTTTCATATATTCAGTGGACAAATAACAAAGAACAGCGAACAAAATTATTGTTTATTGTTTATTGTTTATTGTCCATTATTTAATTGGTAATTCAAACCAAAAAGTAGAACCTTTTCCTTCTTGGCTTTCAAAACCTATATTGCCCTTGGAAGCTTTCACAATTGATTTAGTTATAAACAGGCCCAATCCAGTCCCCTCAGTCTGATATTTCAGAACATTTTGACTGCGGAAGAATTTTTGAAATATTTTTCTTTGATCTTTTTTAGGAATACCTACTCCATTGTCCTTAATCTCGCATCTAGCTAAATTATCTTTTTTAATTAATTTAATTTTAACAAGACCCTTGTCTTTAATATATCTAATTGCATTGTCTATTAAATTGCGGAGTATTAAATCTATGCCATGAGGGTCAATTAGAATCAAAGGCAAACCTTCTAATTCCAAAGAAAATTTGATATTGTTTGCTTCAGCAAGGAAATTGTATTCTTTCGTTAATTCTTTAATTACTTTAGCTAAAGATATTTTTTCAAGCATAAAATTTAATCTGCCTTGTTCTATGCGAGAAATACTCAGTAAATCATTAACCAGATTAATCATACGCTGGTTATTCTCTTTAATATCATTTAGCCTTTCTAATTGTTCTTTGGCTAGAGAATTGTTTTCTTTGAGCATTATTAAATTAAGAGTCCATTTAATGTTTGTCAAAGGACTGCGCAGCTGATGAGAAACAATACTAACAAATTCAGATTTCATTTGATTTGCCTGGGCCAGCTTTTCAAAACCCTGAATAACAAAATATCCTATGATAATCAACACGCCAGTTATACCAATAACAATTAAAGCAACTATTTCTACTTGAGCATATTTAATAGTAATAGCATAAGTGCCAAGCATGGCCAGAATAGTAATAAAGCCAATTATAATAACTAAAAAATTAGGACATTGCCAAATAGACAAACCGTATTTGCGGCATTCCTTAAAAAAATTTAATTTTTCTAACATTATTAAAAGTATATCATAATTTATTAATTAAGAACAGCCCAGAATTTCAATTGACTTGTTTATAGAAAAAAGATAATATAGTAATAATTCTTAATGCATCGGAGTGTGGCCTAGTGGCTTAAGGCGCCTGTTTTGGGAACAGGAGATCCCGGGTTCAAATCCCGGCACTCCGACTCTTCAACAAGTTCAGAGTCGCCTTGAATGAAATTGAAAGGCGACATAAGCATGCGGGTATCGTATAGTGGCTATTATCACAGATTTCCAATCTGTTGACGAGGGTTCGACTCCCTCTACCCGCTCTAAATAACAAAAAGGCAATCGAATTAAACGATCGCCTTTTTGTTTTACTTTCGAAAGCAAAACCTTTATTTAACAGCGTCTTTTAACGACTTGCCTGCTTTGAATTTCGGCACTTTAGTAGCAGCAATTTTAATCTTTTCTCCAGTTCGCGGATTAACTCCCATACGAGCCGCTCTTTTAGAAACACTAAATTTGCCAAAGCCAGTTATAATAATTTCTTGTCCTTTAGAAAGAGCGCTTGTTATTGTATCAAGAACAGCATTAACTACATCCCCTGCCTGTTTTTTCGAATCACAAGTTTTTGCAACTTCTTCAATTAAATCTTCTTTAGTCATATTTTTTAGTCTTTTTATTTTTTATTATCGACCTTTACCTTATAGAAAAATAATTTTAAATTTCTCTATGGGCTTATTATTCATCCTCCTCATATATTTTAGCTTTATTGCTCATTTTATCAAGCTTTCCTGTGGATAACCTAATTAATCAATAGAAACTATTTCTTGTATCTTTTGTATTTTTTTTGCCTTATTTTTCTGATCTATTTCTATTAAAACAGCATTAACTTCAACTGGACCTTGGGCAACTTCGTATTTAAACCCTGTTTGCTTAATGAAGTTTTCTATAGCAGCTTCTTTATCAGCGCCTAAGCTCGAATTGCTTGGGCCAACCATGCCAACATCTGATATATATGCAGTCCCATTTGTGAGAATACGATTATCAGCAGTAGGGATATGAGTATGAGTGCCTAAAACAGCAGAAACACGGCCATCTAAGTACCAGCCCATGCATATTTTCTCTGCAGTGGCTTCTGCATGCCAATCAACAAGAATAATATCTGCTTTCTCAGCTTCGTCCTCTAGAATTTCATCAGCTTTTCTAAAAGGGCAATCGTAGTTTGAACTCATAAAAACTCGGCCAATCAGATTGATTATAAGAACCTTTCTAGTCCCTATTTCAATTAGACTATACCCTTGGCCAGGCAGTCCTGGCGGAAAATTAGCCGGCCTTATTAATTGCAATTTCCTATTTTCCAAAAGAGAGGCAGTTTGTTTTTGGCTCCAAGTATGATCTCCTAAAGTAACTAATCCGACTCCTGTTTCTAAAATTTCATTCAAGCATTTTTCTGTAATTCCTTTTCCATGGGCTGAATTTTCTCCATTAGCCACAATTAAATCCGGTTGGTATTTTTTTTGCCATTTAGGCATAATTTCTTTAAGAGCTTCACGGCCTGGCTGGCCAACAATATCCCCAAAAAATAAAACTTTCATAAATTGATTTATATTATCTTGCGTATTCTACTACTCTTGTTTCTCTAATTACATTAACTTTAATTTCTCCAGGATATTTTAGTTCTTGATGTATTTGTTCAGCAATGTCTTTAGCTAATTTATGGGCTTCTAAATCGCTTATTTCCTCTGGCTGGACAAAGACGCGTATTTCCCGGCCAGCTTGGATAGCATAAGCTTTTTCTATGCCTTTGAATGAATTAGCTACATTTTCTAATTCTTCTAAGCGCTTAAGATAAGCCTCTAAGGTGTCTTTTCTGGCTCCAGGCCGGGATCCTGAAATAGCATCAGCTACTTGGACAATAATTGATTCTAAACTTTCAAATGGATATTCTTCATGATGGGCCTGCATTGCTTCAATCACTTTTCCATCAGCATCAAATTTTTTAAGTATTTTCCTGCCGATTTCAACGTGTGAGCCCTGAATTTCATGGTCAACTGCTTTGCCAATATCATGGAAAAGACCGGCTTTTTTAGATATATCAACATTAGCTCCTAATTCAGAGGCAATAGCTCCAGCTAGATGGGCTACTTCTAAAGAATGCAAAAGTACGTTCTGTCCATAGCTGGTTCGGAAACGAAGACGGCCTAACAACTTAATTAGCTGTGGATTAAGACCTGCTATGCCAACATCATAAACAGCAGCTTCCCCTGCTTCTTGAATTTTTTCACCTATTTGTTTCTTTGCCTCCTCAACTGTTTCCTCTATCCTGGCTGGTTGAATTCGTCCATCAAGGAGCAACTTCTCCAAAGACATCTTAGCAATTTGCCTGCGAATAGGGTCAAAGCCAGAAACAACAATAGCTCCTGGCGTATCATCAACTAATATTTCCACTCCAGTTAATTTTTCTAATGTTTTTATATTCCTGCCCTCTTTACCAATAACTCTTCCTTTAAGATCATCGCTTGGTAAATTAACAGTTGTTGATGTTATTTCACTAGCTTGCGAAGCAGCATACCTCTGCATAGCCAAAGCAATAATTTTCTTAGCTTTTTTATTTAGTTCCTCTTGCCCTTCTTTTTCTAAATGATTTATTCTTTCTAAAAGAATCTGTTGATGTTCTTTTTCAGCTGTCACTAAAAGCTCTGATTTAGCTTGCTCTTGGGAAAGCTTGGATATTCTTTCCAATTCTTTCAACTGTTTTTGACTAAGAGCATTTAATTCCTCTTTAATTTTTTTGACTTTTTGGACTTTAAGTTTAAAATCAGAATAATCCTTTTCTAATTGATTGCTTTTCTGGTCAACATTCTGCTCTTTCTTAATTATCCTTTCCTCCATTCTGGTTAATTGTTTTTGCCTGTCTTTTTCCTGCTCTTTAATTTCTCCTAATATCCCATTCGCTTTTTCTTTGGCTTTAAGAAGGGTTTCTTTAGCTTCGTCTTTTGCCTGGCTAATTAGTTTATTCAATTTTGATTCAATAGTCCCGGCTTGTTTTTTAGCAATAGTTTGACGAGTATAATAACCTAAAACTGAACCGGTTATTAATGTTCCAATAACGGTTCCAATAAACAGGATTAAATTGTTCATAAATTAATTTCATTTCAAATCTCATAATTATTGTCCTAGCATAATTTTAGAGAATAATTAGGGGCAATTTAAATGATAAGTTTAAGTAATAAATTTAATTAACAAATTAAGTGTAGCAAACAAAAAAAGACCTGTCAATGATAGGTCTTTTTTCCCTTTATTTCTTTTCTTTTTTAATCGTTTTCTTTTTGGTTTCTTTCTTTTTGATTTTTTTACCCATTTTTTTCTTAATAGTGGCCTTTTTTCGGGGCTCTTCTTTATTAGTTTTTTGAGAAACAATATCAATTTTCCAATTAGTCAATTTAGCAGCTAATCGGACATTTTGTCCTTTAATACCAATAGCTAAAGAAAGCTGGTCTTCAGGAACAATTGCTTTTGCCTGATTCTTTGCTTTATCTATTTCCACTTTCAATACTTTAGCTGGTGATAAAGAAGCGCTAATGAATTTAGCTGGGCTTTCTGACCATTCAACAATATCAATTTTTTCTCCAGACAACTCGTTGATCACTGCCTGAACTCTAGTTCCTTTCTGACCTATCATAGAGCCTATTGGATCAACTCTTTCTTCATTGGCAATAACGGCAATTTTAGAACGAGAACCAGCTTCTCTCACAACTGATTTTATTTCAACTGTTCCAGAATTAATCTCTGGAACTTCTAATGCAAAAAGCTGGCTAATCATTTTAGGGTGAGCTCTGGAAAGAGAAATTGTTGGCCCATGAGAATCCTTTTGAACTTCTATAATATATACCCTTAATCTTTGTCCTATTTTATAATATTCCCCAGGAATTTGCTCTTCAGGAAATAAAAGGCCCGTTGTCTTTCCTATATCCATAAATACATTATTATTTTCTATTCTTTGCACAATACCGCTCACTATTTGCCCTTCTTTTTCTTTGTATTCGTCATAAATAACTTCCCTTTCTGCTTCTCTAATTCGTTGAATAATAACTTGCTTAGCTGTTTGAGCGGCAATCCTTCCGAAATCATGATTAATTTCTAAAGGAAATTCTATCTCATCTTCTGGCTTAATATTTTTAAACTTGCTTTTTGATAAATTAGTTTCTTTAATAGATATTTTTTTAGCATCTTCAACCATAACGTGTCTTTCTGAATTAAACCTCACTTTTTTTTCATCTATGGATTCTTCTTGGTCAAATTCTTGATCCTTTATATTAACTTCTTCATTGTCTATTTCTACTCTTAACATAGATTCATCGACAACCAATTTCACTTGAGAAACTTTTATTTGGCCAGTGCTTAAATCCAATTTTACTTTAATGTTTTGGCCGCGCCGATTGTATTCTTTTTTGTAAGCAGCTGCCAATGCCAATTCAATAGTTTCGACAACTTTTTCTTTGGCAATGCCTTTTTCTTCGCAAATTTGTTCAATAATAGAACTAAATATTTTCGTGTCCATATTTTTATGAAAAGCTCGTTCTGGGAACGAGCTTCTTTTTCATGGCTTTCTAATTTTAGTTTAGCATAAATAAGATTTTCTTGTCAACTAATATGGACTTGGCATTAAGTATTTATAAGCGCTATTTGCCGCAATAGCGCCCTCTGATGCAGCAGTAATAATTAACTTTGCTGGATTGTTAGTTAAATCACCTGCGGCAAAAACACCTTTAATATTAGTAGCTTGATATTTATCTGTTTTAATGAAATTACCTTCCATGTTAATATTTAATCCTTGACATAAATTTGTGTTAGGCACTCCTCCTATTTCTATTAAGAGACGGTCGATTTTTATTTCATCTCCACTGTTTAGGATTATTTTTTCCAATATTTTTTTGCCATGCGCTTTTTTAATTTGTCCACTGTAAATAATCTCTATTCTATCACTCCTTACAACCTTTTTAACGAGTATTGGCGCTCCACGGAATTCGTCACGGCGATGAATTAAATAAACTTTTTTAGCTAATTTTGATATTTTTAAAGCTGCGTCCAAAGCGCTATCTCCACCTCCTATTACAGCAATATTTCTATCTTTAAAAATAGAAATATTGTCTGGGATGTAATAGGAAATTCCTTTATTTAGAAACTTTTCTTCGTTAATAAAATTCAGTTTCCTATTCTTCATTCCTATAGCCAAAATTAAAGACTTAGTTTTGTAATTATTTTTGTTGGTCTTGACTTTAAAAAACTTTCCTTTTTTTAATTTTTCTTCAGTAATTTTATTAACAGATTCATGCTTTATTTTTGTTATTATTTGGTTTTGAAATTTTTTGATTAAATTTTTTGGCGAAATTGATTTGTATCCAGGGTAATTTTCAATAACATGTGCATCGTTAATAGCTCCGCCTATTTTTTGGCCGATTATTATGTGGTTAATATTATATCTTTGAGCAAAAAGCCCTGCGGTTAATCCAGATGGACCAGAACCTATAATAATTAATTCATGCATAATTTATTTTATAATTAATTAATAATATTAATTAATATATAAATTTATTATTATTATTATAACCCTTAAAATTGTTAATAAATAGTTTTTTTAATTCTATTATTGATTATTATAAAATCAAAAACTGTTAATTTATATTATAATAATTTGTTGATAAATTATTAATAAGAATTTTATAATAATTTAATTTTAATAAAAGAATAATTATTTATGTATATTTTATTATTTATATATATCTATATTTAAAATCTATTAATAATAAACTGTTTAGAATATGGGTATTAGTTGTTTATTTTTTTAATACTTAGGGCTATTTTTTTAGCAACATCTTTTTCAAAAACGCTCGGGATAATTTTATTAGGGGTTGGGGTTTTAACTAAAGAAGCTAAAGTTTGCGCAGCAGTTAATTTTATTTTCTGGCTCACTTTATTAATCTTATTGTCTAAAAGCCCACGGAAAATCCCTGGGAAAGCTAAGACATTATTAATTTGATTTTTAAAGTCGCTTCTGCCAGTGGCTGTAATAACTGCTCCTGCTTGTTCAGCATCTTTAGGCATAATTTCAGGGACAGGATTAGCCATAGCAAAAACAATTGCTTGGGAATTCATTTTTTTAACCCATTCTTTTTTAAGAACATTGGGCGCTGAAAGTCCTATAAAAACATCGCTTTTTTCAATAACGCTTTCAATGCGGCCCTTTAGTTTTTCTAAATTAGTTATTTTAGAAATTTCTTTTTTAGCCGTATTAAGACCAGTCCTATTTTTATAAATGGCTCCTTGCTTGTCAATAAGAATAATTTTTTTAGCTCCATAACTAAAAAGGAGCTTAGTGGTGGCAATGCCAGCTGCTCCTGCGCCATTAACAATTATTTTTATCTGATTAATTTTTTTATTGACCACTTTTAGGGCATTAATTAAAGCAGCCAAAATAACAATGGCAGTCCCATGCTGGTCATCATGGAAAACTGGGATATCTAATTCTTTTTTTAATTCTTCTTCTATAGCAAAACAATTAGGAGCTTTAATATCTTCTAAATTAATACCGCCAAAACCAGGAGCAATCATTTTAACGGCCTTAATAACATCTTGATTGTTCTGACTATTAAGGCAAATTGGATAAGCATCAATATTGGCGAATTTTTTAAAAAGCAGACACTTGCCCTCCATAACTGGCAATGCGGCTTCTGCTCCAATATTGCCCAATCCCAGAACAGCTGTTCCATTAGTTACAATAGCCACGCTGTTGCCTTTAATAGTATATTCATAAACATCTGAAGGGTTCTTAAAAATCTTGCGGCATGGTTCAGCTACCCCAGGCGTATAAGCAATGCTTAAATCGTTTTTATTTCTTAGGGGCGCTTTAGATTTAATTTCTAATTTGCCCTTCTTCTTTTTATGTAATTCTAATGATTTTTTATAATAATCCATATTTTTATATTATTTTTTAATAAACATATTACAATAACAATGCCCGTCTTTTTTAATTTCTTCTTTATGCCATTCACAAGGACAGATTTTCTTTTTATCTTCTTGCAAATCCCCGCTTATGCTTCTGCAAGGACAATATTTAGCTCCGTATTTTTTTTCATTAGCGAGTAGTCCTTTAACTAATCTTTCTATGGTTTCATGGTTAGGATTTATTTGAAAACCATTATCCTTTGCATATTTTTTATACTTTTTTATTATCTCATCTATTTTTTTATCTTTCATAATTATTTTAAATTTTCTTCCAGCCAATTTTTAATCATGGATTCTGGATTAACCCCGATAAATTTGCTAATTTGCTTTCCTTTTTTAAATAACATTACAGTTGGAATTTGTTCAATGCCAAATTTCTGTGCAGTTAATTGAGCTTCGTCTAAATTAACTTTAGCTAAAATAAGTTTGTCATTATACTGTTCTGCTGCTTTTTCTAAAATTGGGCTAAGCATTAAACAGGGTTCACACCATTGCGCCCAAAAGTCAACCAAAACTGCTTTGTCTGCGGTTTGAATAGTTTCTTCAAAATTTTGATCATTAAGATTTAATTCTTCTGTCATATTAATTAATTTATATTAAGTATTGAGTATAAACCCATAACTATTTCTTGTCAAATTTAATGCTGTGGACTATCCTTAAATTAGTTTGGACGCATTTCGCCGCTTGCGGCGGCGAGGATTTGGCTAAAAATTCCAAACTAAAATCCTGAACTTTGGCGGCAAATTTTAATGTGGCTAATGCCTATAGGGATAGAACACAATATTATAATCTACACCTGCGTTATTCTGATTTATGTCTTTTTTTCTGTTTGTATTATCTAAAAAGTGCAATTTCCACCCAAAGTTATTATTCCATTGCTTCCGCTTCCATAATGAAAATATTGACCATTGCACGCCGTAACACCATCTTGGTTTTCTAATGGATGTGGATAATTTTCTAGGCCAAAAACAATCATATACCACTGTCCTGCCCCGCCATAACTATTTGCGTAATAAAAGATAGTTCCGCCATTAACCGGCGTCCAATTCGGAGACACGCCTTCTTTCGGATCTAAGGGATCTACAGATAGAAACTCCGCCAGATTAACGCTGCCATTCCGCACCCAATGACCATCAGAAAGCGATTGAACACTATTACACCAACCCGTATTTGGCGATGTTGCTCCACAGTTGCCGGAAATCGGATAAGCCCCGTTTTCGTCGTAATAAAGTTCAAGCGCAATTTGAAGCTGTCTGATCTCTGCTATTCTTTCTGCATCTCTAGCTTTAAGCCGGGATTTATTTAAACTCACTAAAACAATACTGGCTAAAAGACCAATAATAGCAATAACTACAAGAAGTTCAATAAGCGTAAATCCTGTTTGTTCTCGACTATATTTAGAATACTTCATATATTTTTCGATTCTAGAATTACTAATGAGGCACGAATTGATTCACTGGAACCTCTCCTGCATTATTGTTGCCTTCACTAAAAAACAAAAACAATACAATAATAATCGCTAATACTACAAATCCCATCAAGATATAAGCTACCTGCCTTTTATTTTTTATTAAACCTTTTGAATGATTAATAAGCCACTGGATGATTTTCGGAGTTCCAGGAAGAAAACCCTGAGCTTGTTCTTCTTGCCTACCTTGAAACTTTGCTTCAGAATCTTTGAGTTCGCTGCTCAAGTCTATCTCATTATTATTTTTATTATCTCTGTCCATAGAATTTATGAAAATTGATTTTATGATTTTGGTTTATTCGCACCTTAATACAATTATTTTATCAATTTTTCCACTAAAATGCCAATGCTTTGGTGGACCCGAGCGGATTCGAACCGCTGACCTCCACAATGCGAATGTGGCGCTCTACCAACTAAGCTACAGGCCCAAAAAAGTTCTGTATAATATTTTATTTAGACAATTCTTTAATTTCTTTCTCCCCCTTTTTTAATTCTTTAACCTGCTCTTTATCTAATTCTAGAAGTAGCGTCTGGAACTCACCCATGTGGGTTTTCTCTTCTCTAGCAATATCTAATAAAGCTTTTTTCATTTTTCTGTTTTGTGTCATAGCAGCTAATTGTTCATATAAATTAACCGCGTCTAATTCAGCAATCATGCCTAATCGCAGGATCTCTTTGTCTAAATCTTTTTTATTAACTTTTTTTAAATCTAAAGGCGATTGAGCTAACATTTTTTTATCTCCTTAATTATTTTTCTCGACCTTTTATAGTCGGGGCGGCCGGATTTGAACCGGCGATCTCTGACTCCCGAAGTCAGCGCCTTAAGCCGCTAGGCTACGCCCCGTTGTTTTAATTATGAACTTTCTTTTAATAGTTCTTTAATCCCCTGTTCTAATTTTATTTTTGGCTGCCAATTAAGCAATTTTTTAGCTAGTTTATTTTCTGCTAAAGTATTATTCGGTTCAATCCGAGGAGTAATGTATTTAATCCTCTTGCTAATCATTCCAGCTAGCTGATTAATGCTATAATTGATTCCTGCGCCAATATTAATTACTTCTCCTTTGCCTACTTTTTTGCTATTCATGGCTAGTATATTAGCTTTGACTACATCGCTAACATGGGCAAAATCTCTAGTTTG
>Ga0233414_10000353_pt1 | contig 19510 bp, 13 predicted proteins | sample Na_anoxic_10_MG_FD_189020 | JGI IMG/M metagenome (GOLD analysis project Ga0233414, IMG submission 189020) | Seawater microbial communities from Saanich Inlet, British Columbia, Canada - Na_anoxic_10_MG | ecosystem: Environmental > Aquatic > Marine > Inlet | place: Canada: British Columbia... | reverse complement strand
ATACTGGTTAAGGTTGATAGATACGTATGATGAACCAAAACATGAAAACGATCGAAAATGCTTAGTAAAAGAGGCTACTGAACTGATGAATATTTTCGGTGCCATATTAGCTAAGAGCAAATAATGTTTAAAGAATTCGAACATTTGAATTTCGGATTTGTTTCGGATTTCGTGCTTCGTATTTCGAATTTAAGAATAACCTTTGAGCAAACCTGAAAAAACTTTGTAACCTTTTAGGCGCCAGCTCATCCAGATTAGGGGGAAATATAATGGATTATGACATCAAAGACATAGGACTTGCAGATAAAGGTCAACTCAGAATAGAGTGGGCAGGCAAAAGCATGACAGTTCTGAATTCTATCAAAGAGAGGTTTTTTAGAGAAAAACCCCTATCAGGTTTGAGGATTTCTGCATGCTTGCATATAACCACAGAGACCGCTGTACTGGCACAGGCACTCAAAGCAGGCGGCGCCTCTGTAGCGCTGTGCGCCTCCAATCCTCTTTCAACCCAGGATGATGCTGCGGCCTCGCTGGTGGCCAATGATGAAATACCGGTCTTTGCCATAAAAGGAGAAGACACCGACACCTATTACAGCCATATACTGTCAGCCCTAAAAAAATTCCCAAACCTCAGTATGGATGACGGCGCTGATCTTGTCAGCTCTCTTCATTTTATTGCCCTTAATAAATGGGACGATGTTTCCCAGGGAATAAGAGAATGGGGTCTTTCTTTAAGTCAAGATGAAAGGAACACCCTTATTTCCGATGTTATGGGCGGGACAGAGGAAACAACCACTGGTGTCATACGCCTCAGATCTATGGAAAGAGACAATGTGCTTCAATTTCCAGTTATCTCTGTCAATGATGCCAATACAAAACACCTTTTTGATAACAGGTACGGCACTGGCCAAAGCACCATTGATGGAATCATTCGAGCAACAAACAGACTTCTTGCGGGAAGCTGCTTTGTTGTATCTGGCTATGGATGGTGCGGACGCGGGGTAGCTACCAGGGCAAAAGGGCATGGCGCCAGGGTAATTATCTGTGAAGTCGATCCTTTAAAGGCCTTAGAGGCGGTCATGGATGGATTTGAGGCTATGCCAATAGCAAAGGCTGCCACCATAGGGGATTTTTTCTGTACCCTTACTGGCGATAAAAATGCGATTACAAAAGAGCACTTCCTTGCTATGAAAGATGGTGCCATTATCGCTAATTCTGGACATTTTAATGTAGAACTCGACATTCCCGGACTAAATGATGCATCCACCTCTCAAAGAAAGATCAGGGAATTTGTTGAGGAATATACCCTCTCAAATGGAAACAGGGTCTATCTTTTGGGTGAAGGAAGGCTCATAAACCTGGCTGCGGCAGAAGGCCATCCCTCTTCTGTTATGGATATGAGCTTTGCAAACCAGGCATTGTCTATGGAGTACCTATCAAAGGAACATCAAAATCTTGGTAAAAGAGTTTATCCTGTTCCTCTTACTATTGACAAAGAAATTGCCAGGTTAAAACTTGCATCAATGGGTGTGACGATTGACACTCTCACGCCTGAGCAGGAAAAATATCTATCCTCATGGGAAATGGGCACCTAATCCCCTTAAAGCATTGTACTCAAAAACAGGCTGTATATACTAATCAAATATATCTCTACAACTTATTCAAATTATAACTCTTTATGTTTGGTGCCATCGATATGGAGCGATGGAGTACTGGAGTAATGTAGATGCGTGCGGAAGAATTATTCTTTCCCCTAAACCCATCACTCCAATGCTCCATTGCTCCCTGGCCCAGACCCGTCTGCCGGATGGCGGGCAGGCCTGATTTTTAAGCACAAGTTCCAAAGACTAATCTCCTGAAATATTACAGCGACAATAGCGTATTACAAGCAAGTCGCACCAGGGCGGGCCAATACTCCAATTAGGGCGAAGTCCCTAAGTTCGATTCGGACTGACGCTTACCAGAGGCGAACTAAATAGTGCTATGACATCTTCTTGATTCCGCATTTGGATTTTCGAAAATTAGAGTCAGGTATTTTCCGATTAATCCCAAAATTTAATGAGGATCTCGGCCAAACCGTAAAACCCCTAAAAAAAATAAATGTTTGACAAATATTCCCATAATTTCTAAAGTGAAACACATTATTCTAGCAATTCAATCTGAATTTATCTATTAAAATCTCGTTTTGGTGATTTCCTTCAATAATTGGGCTTTATCCTTTCAGGGGATGTAATAATGAAATGCCCGAAATGTCAGTTGGAGAACCCAGAAGGCGCCAAATTCTGTAATGAATGCGGTTACTACTTAATCCCCATATCAAAGGCAACCCCCCAAGTTCTCTCCTTTGATGAAAAATTAGAAAAAATTCAACGATATCTTCCAAAGGGCCTCACTGAAAAGATCCTTACTCAAAGAGACAAAATCGAGGGCGAGCGTAAGCAAGTAACCGTCATGTTCTGTGATATGGAGGGGTTTACTCCTCTAGTTGAGAGGCTCGGCCCCGAAGAGGCCTACTCTATCATGGACCAGGTCTACGAAATCCTTATTCACAAGGTCCACGACTTTGAAGGAACAGTCAACGAAATGACCGGGGATGGGATCATGGCCCTTTTTGGAGCTCCCATCGCTGTGGAGGACGCACCTCAGCGGTCCCTTTGGTCTGCCCTGTCTATCCACCGTGAGATAGCCAAATTCAACGACCAAAAAAAGGGGGTAGGACCCATCAAGATGCGGATTGGGATTCACACCGGACCTGTGGTCGTGGGCACTCTGGGCAATGATCTGAGGGTAGAATTCAAAGCAGTGGGTAATACCGTCAATTTAGCCTCCCGGATGGAAGAGTTGGCAGAATCGGGGTCTACCTATGTGACCGAGGAGACGTTCAGACTGACCGAGGGGCTCTTTCGGTTTGAGGCCATAGGTAAAAAGACTGTTAGGGGCAAACAGAAAGCGATCCCCGTCTATAAGGTCCTATCGACGAAAGAGGATGTGTACCGTCCTCGTTTGGGCTCTGAGCGGATGATCTACTCAGAGATGATTGGGAGGGACAACGAACTTGACAGGCTGGAACTTCAGGTGATGAAGGCCATAAACGGTGAAGGCTCGGTTGTAAATATAATTGGGGAGGCAGGTATCGGGAAGTCACGGCTCGTGGCTGAATTGAAAAAGAGGGATGTGATAAAGCGGGTGACCACTCTTGAGGGGAGAGCGGTCTCGATAGGGAGGAATTTAAGTTTTCATCCGATTATTGATTTTTTAAAGCAATGGGCGGGGATGAGGTCGGATGACGGAGAGGCAACAGCATTGGGTAAGTTAGAGACTGCTGTCAGAAGCGCTTTTCCAGAAGATGTTTATGAGGTGCTTCCATTTATGGCGACCCTCATGGGGATGAATCTGTCTGGTAGGTATGCGGAAAGGATTAAGGGTATAGAGGGTGAAGCCCTGGAGAAACTGATTTTGAAGAATGTGCGGGAGCTTTTAATCAGGGCAACTGAACTGACCCCGCTGGTGATTGTAGTAGAAGATCTGCACTGGGCTGATACGAGTACAATTGACCTTATGGAATCACTATTTCGCCTTTCAGAGACCCGGAGGATTCTTTTTATAAATGTGTTTCGTCCCGGCTACAGAGAGACAGGAGACCTGATAGTTGAAACCATAAAAGAAAGGCTCCCGGTATATTATGTCGAAATAGTCCTGGAACCGCTGGATGAGCGAACGAGTGAAGTACTTATCACCAATATGTTGAATATTAACGGATTTCACCATGCTGTCGTAGGAAATATAGTGCAGCGAGCCGGTGGTAATCCCTTTTTTATTGAGGAGGTCGTGCAATCGTTCATTGATGAGGGGGCAATTGTTCTGAAAGGCGGAACATTTGAGGTGACAGAGAAGATTGGTACAATGTCCATTCCTTATACCATTAATGATGTGCTAATGACAAGAATTGACCGTCTCGAGGAGAAGACGCGCAATCTGTTGAAGCTTGCCTCAGTAATCGGTAGAAGCTTCTTCTATCGAATTCTTTCAGAAGTAGCGAGCACAGTCGAGGATATAGACAACAGATTATCCTATTTGAAAGAGATACAGATTATCCAGGAGCGCAGGAGGATGGGCGAGGTAGAGTATCTCTTCAAGCACGCGCTTGCTCAGGAGGCCGCATATGAATCTATTCTACCCCTGAGGAGGAAAGAGCTGCACCAGAAGGTTGCAGATTCTATTGAGAACGTCTTCGGCGAAAGGCTCCATGAGTTTTACGGTATGTTAGCCTATCACTACAGCAGGGCCGAGAGTCTGGAGAAGGCGGAGGAATATCTTATAAAGGCCGGTGAGGAGGCCCTGAAATCTTCGGCATCAAATGAGGCGCTGCACTACTATCAAGAAGCACTGAACCTATATCTAAAGAAATATGGTGATTCTACTGATCCTGATAAAGTTGCGATGCTGGAGAAGAACATTGCTTTGGCGCTGTATTACAGAGGGCAGTATGAAGAAGCCGTAGAATATTTTGATAAAGCACTCAACTACTACTGGGGTGAATTACCAAAACATGCGATTTCAGCAACATTTAAGTTTTTATCAACCTTTTTGCACTTTGTTATAGCCCTGTACATTCCATCCTTGAAGTTTAGAAGGATTCCGACACAAAGAGAGAGTGAAGTTGTAGATCTTTTTTATAAGAAATGCGAAGCTTTGCCAATAATAAACCCTAAAAGATTTTTTATTGAATCGTTTTATTTTAATAAAATAGTCACCAATTTTAATTTAACAAAATTTGAATTAGGTATTGGATTATTTGTGGCTGTTAGCACTCTTTTTTCTTTTACAGGAATTTCCTTCAGATTAAGTAGAAAAATACTTTATTTTTCCAAGGATAGGATTGATAAAAATGATATTAAATCATTTAGGATATATGAATTTTCCGAAACGCTACACAATTACTTGGAAGGCAATTGGAATGTAATAGGAGGATATGATGATGATTTAGTAAAACAGAATCTTAGTATTGGGGATATTTATTGGGCATCACAACATCTGTTTTGGCACTGTCTTCCAAATATCTATCAAGGACGCTTCGTCATCGTCAAATCGATTATAAATCGGCTAAATGAGATTTTTGAATTATACGAAAATGAGGTTTCTATATTGCTTAAACAGTTATTGAATACTACTTTGTTAATGGAATGCCGTAAACTTCATGATGCCTTGAATGAAATCGAGATGGGTATTGATTTTGGACAAAAAACAAACCAAGGTCTATCTCTAATTCACATGTTTTCGTGTAAATCTCGAATACAGATGTTTATGGGGGATATTGAAGAAGCGGAAAAATCTTTAGAGAATGCGGATAAAATCAGACGCGAAGTAAATACAATTCCCTGGCAGTTATCTAATTTTCTCAAAAGCAGATTGAAGTACGATCTTTATCGATTGGAAGAATCAATAAAAACCGGCAATAAAACCGATTTATTTAAATACCAGAAGAAGGCTATCAAATCAGGCAAGACGCTGCTAAAGCAAACAAAGAAGGTGGCTCAACACCGCACCGAATCATATAAGTTAATGGGGGTTTACTACTGGTTAAGAAAAAAGCAGAAAAGGTCGCTCAACTGGTGGAATAGGTCCATAAGGGAGGGGGAACGACTCGGCGCCCGTCTCGAGCTTTCAAGGGCCTATTTTGAAGTCGGAAAACGTTTGCTTGAGCCTGAGAGTAAGTACCAAAAACTTAACGGAATCAAGGCAGAAGAGTACCTGGAAAAGGCAAGAGTATTGTTTGAAGAAATGAACCTGCAATGGGATTTGGATGAATTGGGTCGAGTGACCAGAGGTTAGGATGTATGTATTTCTGAAATTGATATGAGCATGTAGCATAATATGACATAGATGTTTTGTTTTGTAAGTGAGGCTGAAACTGAATGGAAGATAAAATTGAAGATTTGCTCTCATTCTGTTCCGAAATTGACTTCGGCGCTGTCAACCTCTCAAACGGAGAAAAGAAATTTTACAGTGACTTGAAGAATGAGATTATTTCGCTTTGCAAGTCCCTTCCTGAATCAACTAAGTTAGATACATCGCTTTTTTTTATGCGATATTTTCGGATACCCATTGGGCAGGAACTCGACTTTTTCAGGGATTACTATGTACCTGCGTGGTCCATTATTTATTGGTTAGTTCAATCCTGTTCAAGTGATAAAGTGATTGAAAATCAAGATATGAAAAGCGCAATAACCGCACATACCATGGCCCTGTTTCTACACTCCCTTGATGATCATCTGAATGACAACGAGATACCGGCTACACACCTAACACTGCTCTTAAGAAGCCAGTCATGGATGATAATGATAAATGCTTTAAACCGGTTAGCCGATGGCGTTGAGAAAGGCAATGAAATTATTCAGAGTTTCATCGACGATTATTATTCCGGGATTAGAAGTTCAAAAAACATTGAATCTTTAGATAGTTACTGCGATCTATTCAGGAAACAGATGGCAACGGGGTTGATAACCCCATTCCTAATGACAAAAAAAATGGGAACTGATAAAAGATTTACCGAAGCTATCCTGACCGCCTATGAGTCTTTTGGTATTGCTTGGAGGTTGCTCGATGACATAAAAGATATTGAAACAGATATGATGAAAGGAACACATTCCTCTGTATACTATTGTCTCCCTCAAAAGATAAAGAATCATTGGGATAAGAATACTGGAGATGAAAATAGCGGTTCCGCCAGGATTATTTTGGATTATGTTCTGGAAAACAACGTTATTTCAAGAATAATTGAAAGGATATGCAAGGAGCTTGAATTAGCCGCATCCATTGCAGATTCTTATAAAATGATGGGTTTTGCAGATGAATTCCGTTGTTTAGTGAGACCCCTGGATAACAGCAGTGGTCTTTATCAACTGGGATGTTTAAGAGGAAATCTATCCGCCCGTGATTAAAGAAAAACTCAGTATCGAGGTAACAACCCACTGCAACATCGACTGCTCATTTTGCTTTGCTCGTGCCGGTAATGCTGAGCGATCTAGCCTGTCTACTGATCTCGTTAAGGCAATTATTGCTGATGGCTATAACACTGGATATCGTCGTCTCCATATTACAGGGGGTGAACCCTTACTGTGGGAAGGGTTATTTGAAGTACTGGATTATGCCTTTGGGATGGGATACAAAACGGCCTTCATGAATTCAAATGGAACTCTCCTCACCGATAGTGCCAGCTCCAGACTTGCAGCCTATAATGGCCTTTCGATTTCGGTAAGCCTGGATGGGCAGGAAGCGCTTCACGACTATCTAAGGGGGAAAGGTTCATACAGGCGGGTTATTCAGGGCATCGAAAATGCGTTAAATGCAGGAAATAATCTTTTTATATTTACATTAGCCTGTAAAAGTATTCTTCCAGATTTACCGAATTTCGTGAATCAGATATACAAACAATTTTCCAGTATCAAATGCTTGACCCTAATACCATTAATCAAGTCACAGGATGGAGTTTTTCCCCTGTCAAAACAACTCCTGGAACCTGATGACTTCTTACAACTGGTGAGAACGGTTGCCCTTTTAAACGTGGGTGGCTTTAAAACCGATTTCCTAAATGACCCACTGTTCAATGTTGTTTCAAAAATGCTTAAAATGCCCTGGATACCACAAGCGTATCCTCTTTACCGCGATGGAAGTATGATTATCATGGCAAACCGAGATATTCGTCTTTCACACTCAAGCGATTATATCTTCGCTAAATACAAATCCGGTATGATTGAAAAAGTACTAACTTCTGACGAGTACAAAAAGGCAGTTTCGCCGGATGAAGCAACATGTCCCTCGTGTGAATATAAAGAACTATGCAAGGAGAACGGAGTGGTTCGACCCTCGGAATCTTTTAGGGAAATGCGATCTGAAGTGCCTTATTGTAGGCAAATATTGGACAGGATTGCACCATAATTATAAAAAATCGTTCAAGGAATTGTTTTACGATACTCAATAAATGGAATACTTAGAGAGCTTGCATCTTATTGTTAACCAGACATTAAGGACGTAAATTGTCGCAGAAAGGAGGTGAATTCATCAAATACGTCCTTCAAGGGCCCGCCATGTATCATTGTTAATGTAACCACACAACTTTATGTAGCGTAATGAAACTCTATATCGATACATTGCTCCAAAAGTGGACCGTATTCAACCCAACTATTTTATTTAAAAGAAAGGAGAGATCGTTATGGATCCGCGAAAAGAAAAGGGATTTTTTGGTTTTATCATAGACGCACAAAAGGATGAAGCCCTGGCAAATGCATTTAAGGAAACTAAATCATTAGATGACCTTAAAAGATTTTTTATGGAAGATAATCCTTTTTACGGATTAAGTGAAGAAGAGCTTGAAAGAATATATGCCGCTAGGGATGCTATGTGTGCAATTTCGACAACAGAAGAAGTATGGGACATTATTTGCGGTGGAAGAGGCTATTAGTATTAAACAACTATCTAATCTCTCTTTGGATCTAATTCCCCGCAGCTTGCTGCGCGAAGCAGTAAAGGTTGCAGGCTGTTGATACCCCGTAGCTTGCTGCAGGGTAGTTCATTAATAAGAAGCTACCGCCCTTTATAATTGCCCCTTGCATTAAGCGATTCTAAGCCGATAATATGGCTGAGGGAATTTTATTTTTCTTTGCCGGTGGGCCAGCGACAAAGAAAATAATTGTTCCCTGAGATCAAAGATTCGTTATTAAGTACCCATATATAACAAAATATCTTTTCCGTTTTTCTTTAGGTAAACAAAATGGAAAGTTATTCTTCACTTTTTTAAGCTAAGTAAGCGGTGTGACAAATATGAATAAATATAGTTTAAAAAATCCTAAAAATGCAATCATTATTTAAAGTAAATCATTATTCAAGCTGGAATAACTATATCGATGTTTAATATGAAAGCTGCATTAGTTACACCATTTCTCTGCCATTTGCCCATACATCCAAGCTCTTATCTGGGGTATGGTGCTGCAATTCTAAGGAGAAAATATGAGCTGGATATTTTGGATTTGAATGCCGAAATATATTATAACTATAAGGACAGTTTAAACGATCTTTTTTCTGAATTGAATGGGAAACAAGTTATATTCGATGGATTAGAATTGTATCCAGTTTATTCAAAATTATTGAAAAATATGGAAGAGGAATATAAAAATATAACCTGGGGGGAATATCAATCCGTCTTTATAACTACCCCATCTTGGTTTCCTACTATTCCTACAGAAAGTATTTTGAAAATAGCAAATCTTATACAAACAGAATCTTCGCGAATTAAGATATTTTATTTTGGTAATTCTTTGGGAACGTGGACAGATGAAAACATATTAAAAAATAATAAAGTCAATTTACTCCATTTAAACAATCTTTTCGACCCTAATCCTGTCAACAAGCCTGTCGATTATGATTCACTGCCAACGCCTCTATATCATAACAGAGAAAAATATATTTTTGATATTCTTCCTTTCAGATTGAAGCATGGTTGCATTTGGGGCAAATGCAGATTTTGCTCATTAGCTAAAGGATGGAATTCAGGGTATCAGGAGAGGTCGGCTACAAAAGTCATTCAAGAATTGGAAGAAATAATTAATAATTATAAGCCCAGAATGCTAGTATGCAGGGATAACTCAATAAATGGGAAGAATTTAATTGAAATCTGCAGTCATTTGGAGGATTTCAAAATACCCTGGAGTGGACTAACCAGGGCAGATCTATCACTTCAAGAAATTAAAAGCTTATCTAGAGCAGGATGCGGATCCATTTATTTCGGGTTGGAGTCAGGAAGTGATCGTGTCCTCAATGAAATTAACAAGGGAATTGATTCAAAACAGATATCTGCTTTTATAAAATCTTTGTACGAGCATAATATAATGCCTGCACCATCCTTAGTGATTGGTACGCCAGGTGAAACTGAAGATGATTTTGAAAAGACGATTCAATTTATCAAAGATCATAATAATTATTTTGATATTATTAATTTGTACCCTCTTACAATTACGCCAGCATCAGACTTCTCCCTCATGAAAAAAGAACCGCACAATAATACGCTACTCAGATTAATAAAAATGATTAGGGTATGCGAAGATCTGGGTATAAAGGTTTGTGTAGGAGAACAATGCGCCGAATACGTTTTATTTAAAAAGGTTTATCCTGGTGAGATAAATTACTAGAAATGTAAACGTATTCCGGTGAACTGTCAACTCTTCCCGGTTTGAATTTCTAATTGATTTAGATAAAAGATGATTTAAATAAATTATAACAAGGTCCTATTGTGTTTTGATATATCAATTGTCAAAAGACTAAATCCAATAAAAAGGTTTAATCTTGGAAATCTCTTCGATAGATTACGATACAATCATCATTGGAGCAGGCTTAGCAGGTCTATCTTCAGCCTATGAACTCAAGGATAAGAAGGTATTAATGCTGGAGAAGAACGACTATCTCGGAGGGAGAATATTAACGAAAAAGAAAAACGGTGTCACTTACGAGTTAGGTGCACTTTTAGCATACGAGCCATCACAACTTCCATTTAAAATGGAATCATCACGATTGATAAGGGAAGAAGGTGGTGTGGGTGTTTCCTTTAAAGGAAGTATCATACATGGTGAAACAGTATTCGCCGTTATTATGGATATCCTCGAGCGATTAGAAAATGAAGATGTCGGTATTGTCAACGCCGAACGTAAAAATGTGCTTGAAGACATAAAGAACGCTTTATTTAACGTCATACATTCCGGTGAACGAAAAGAATATCTCGATATTCGAAAGCAAGACGCTTTTATTACATGGCCTACTGATCATTTTATCGGTGGCAATACTGAGCTTATAGATGCCTTCTTAAAACACATCTCTGCCAGTATCGAATTAGGTGTCGCTGTTAGTTCAGTTAGGGACGTGGGTGACCGGGTTATCGTGGTGTATAGAAAAGGTAAAATTAATTTGAGGACGCATGCAAAAGCCGTAGTTATAGCAACCCCAGCGACAGTCGCTAAAAATATCTTGGAAACTTCAATTACTGAGTCTTTAGATTTTCTTAAAACCGTCCGATATGGAAGTGGCAAGGTCATCGTGCTATGTTTAAGTAATGTGCAACTAATCGATGTTAGGTACGTGGTAACTCCATATCAGAAGATGAACACTATTTTTAAGAGTAGGAGTGAAAAACCTGGCTTTATTGTGCTCACGATCTACTACTCATTAAAAGAGAAAGATGAATTGTGCAAGCTTTCTGACAAAGACCTCTGTTTACTCACTTTAAAAGAGATCAATCAGACCGGAATAGGAAAAATATTAGAAAAAAATATCGTGTTTTTCGATGTACACTCATGGGCAGTTCTTAGTACGATTATCGATGAATCCTATCTGAAATGGAGTCAAGAGTGTGGTAGACCCACTCAAAGGATATTTTTAACCGGAGACTATATGCAATGGAAAGAAGATCAAATCCCATACGGAATAAATGCTGCAATTAATAACGGCTTAGATACAGGGCGCATTGCGAAAGCCATGCTTGACGCCGAGGATTTCCAGTGTATTAAATCAATCTAATCTCGATTTATTTGATTATTTTCATTAGAATTAACCTAATGAAGAGGAGGTGTTGAAATGGAAATAAATGATTATGAGGAACGAAGATACCATGGTTTTGAAAATTTCAAAGAAATTGATGGTATTAGAAATTATGCAGGTTTTAAACGTTTCATGAGGGAATATGTGACTGTGAGCGGTCTTTATGTTGCTGGTCATGATCAGAAACCGATTTTCAAAAATCGGCGATACAATCCCTTTAAAGGCCTGCCACTGTTACATAGACAAGAATTACGGCTCGATGTTGATGGGCGATATCCACAGATGACGGCAAGCGGTAGAGTTGTGTTTTCACATAGAATGATAACGCACTGGATTGCTGACGTGATAAAGGTCAATGATGATACTTGGGAGGGCGATATTTCTTATCTCCATCCAAATCCTAATTATTTTAAATATATATCTGTTCGCATTGAAGTCCAACGGAGTATTTACGACAGTGCAAAGAAGGCCAACGTCACTTTTTATAATGCCAAAACCTCGTGGCAATGTACCTATTCATTTAAATCAAAGTATTTTCATCCTTTGATGTTTGAATACGATTTTGCTGAAGGGACAGAACCTTTACTATCGATTAATACTCATATTCATTCCACTCACCCGGCAACCCTCTCGGAAGAAGATTTGACGATTGAGATGGTGTATAGACGCGCTGGCTTCGATGTATCAACAACCCAGGAGGGAGATCTGGTGCCGCTTTCCCTGGCAGGAGCAGATGAGGCATGGAGTGATCCAGAATTGCATGATGCCATGAAGGTCTATTGGTCCCATTTCACGGATGCACCACAATGGTCGGTCTGGGTCTTCTTTGCGGCACGCCACAAATTTTGGCCATATGGTGCCGGCATGATGTTTGATGACATCGGGCCGAATCACCGACAGGGGGCAGCAATCTTTACTGACTCAGTTTATTATGATGAGGGTGCTCCAAGTAATCAAGTGGAAAAAGAGAACTGGAAGAAACGATATAGATTCTTTGTCGCATGCCATGAAATCGGACACTGTTTGAATCTTGCTCATAGTTGGGAAAAGGAAAAAAGTTTACCACTTGGCACAAGTTGGGTTACTTTAACTGAGGACACTAGTTCTACAAGTTTCATGAATTATCCCTGGTACTATCCTAATGGAGAAATTGCGTATTTGCTAAATAACAATTCTGAATCTGACTTTTTTTCTAACTTCGAATACCGCTTTGATGATGATGAATTGTTGTTCATTCGCCACGCCCCCATCAGTTTTGTCCAACCTGGTAATGCTGATTGGTGGGATAATCATGGATTTGGGAACGTAAGAACCACAGCCCAGCCGATACTTACGTTTGAAGTGCGGGCAAATCGTGAAAATCCAGTATTTGAGTTCATGGAACCTGTGGTGCTGGAGCTGAAGTTGAAAAACGAATCGAATCGACCGGTAGTGTTGGACGAAAGCCTGCTCTCCAGACATGATAACATGACCATCATTATAAAGAAGGATGGCAAACCGGCAAGGCAGTTTATTCCATATGCACGCTATGATTTTCTTGCGAAGGTTAATGTTCTTAAACCCGGAGCAGCAGACTATGAATCGTTGTTCGTTTCATCCGGTATCAACGGCTGGGATCTTGCTGAACCTGGATATTACACCATACAAGTATGTCTGCATCTGAATAACATTGATGTCATTTCCAATCCCTTTAGGATTCGCGTTACACCTCCTTTAGAGCGTGAGGAAGAGTGGTTGGCGCAAGATTTCTTCTCCGAAGATGTGGGCCGTATTTTAACTTTTGGCGGTAGCCAAGTACTCACCTCGGGGATTAATACACTTAAAGAAGTCTCAAACAGATTAAAGAATCGAAAGGTCGCATACCATGCCAGAATGGCATTTGCTAAATCGGTTGCAAGCCCTTACAAGCGTCTGGAGTTTAGGAAGGCGGGCATGTCGTTTATGTCGGCAAGAGCCGCAGGCGGTAGGATAGTCGTTTCTAAACCCGATGTGAAAACCGCAAAAAAGGAATTTTCCGCCGCATTGACCACAAATGCTAACGAGGCCGCAGAATCACTAGGACACATTGATTATAAATGGTACACAGATCATTATTCTGATTGGCTGACGGATCAGGGTGAGATGGCTAATGCAGCAATCGTGCAGGATAACTTGCTGAAGACTCTAAAGAAACGCGGTGTTATCAAACCGGTTCTGCAAGATATCGCTTCCCGGCGGGATGGCTTCAAAAAGAAAATGAAGAAATAATGCGATTCTATATGGCGGCGTTATCATCTAAAGGTAACGCCGCTGTCACTAATATATCATTAAGCCCGCATTCAGATATTTAAGTGTGCTCTCACCAAGGGGTTCAATTTTCCCCTATATAAATCTAAATAAAATTGATGGAAAGAATTGTCAATTTTCTGATTTTTCTGAAACAATACCAGTTAACCATGCTCAAGTTTTTGCCTTTCAACAATGAGGTCGATTCCTGTTATCTATCAAAATAGCCATAGCTTCCACCCTCTATCTTCATACCAATCAAGTGCTTGCATTTCTATTCTAAAATTATTCGAGTTCAAATTCTTGAATCTATATTGCAGATTGTGTTTCATCTCCGGTATTAACGATAGAGCGAGGTTGCGATTCGAATAGAAGCGCTCAATCATTTCTTCCGGAGTAACATTCCTGTTCAAATGTGTAAGATAATCGAGCGGATTTTTACGAGCTTCCTCGAAACTCACATATTTCTTCGAATTTATTGACCATCCAATCCAGTCTTCTATTTTATTTAGCAAAATTTGAATATCCCAATATTGCGGATTCTCATACAATTGACTGCCAGGTGATACATGCAGATTTTCGATCCAATAGATAGATCCCCCTATTTTGACGACATGCTGCATAACTTCTTGAGTTTCTTGAAATTCAGAGGCAGTTTCTCCCGGCAGATTGCTGATCCATGAGGTCAGCACAATGCCACCGCTTTGAGCAATTCGTTTTACGCTATTAATAATTTGCCCTGAATTCGATCTTCTACCCATTCGCTTTAATAACGAATTCGATCCGCTTTCGCATCCCATGGTGAATCTCCAAAATTTAGCCTGAATCATCTTTTCTAAAAGTGTTTTATTTTGAAAAATCACCGGGTGAGTTTCTAATTCGAAATACAAGGTGAAATTCTCTCTAATAATACCTTCAAATAATTCCGTCATAAATGGCATATTCAAAAAGTGATGCTCTCCCAGAAATAGTTGATGAAATCCGTTTTCTTGATAAACATGTATCTGCTCGAGAATTTTATCAATTTTCAGCGTTTGAAAGGCGCGGGTGTTAATGTCTTTATTGTTGGCCACGCAATAGGAGCATTTTTCAGGACAGAGGCCGCGTGAAATATTTATATAATGGCCTTTTGGCCAAATCAGATTTTCAAAGGGAGGTGAGTCAGGATATATTATCGGAATTTCATCCAAACTTAAGAGGCTTTCACTGCTAGATGGATTATAAATAAAATTATCGTCGCCAACTTTGTATGCGATTCCGTTAACATCACTTAAATTGCAATCTTTTGAGATCAATGCTGTTTCAAGAATTTTTTTAAAAGTTTTTTCGCCTTCCCCCAGAACTATTCCATCTATATCTTTCGAAATGTTTAAAAATTCTTTCCATAAAGCTGCTGCCATATATCCGCCTAAGAAAATCAGGCTATCAGGAAATAGTTTTTTATATAAATTTGAAATAAAGAGAGCTCCCCCGCAATATAAATGCCAGTGAACTTGGATTCCGCAGACATGCGCCGGATATCTGCTTAATATTTTCTCAATATAGTTTTTTAACTCATCTTCACCTACCCCGTAACTTCTTATTATATACATCTCATGGGGAATATGAAGCACACGTACATTAAACCCGCAATCATGTAAATATTGTGAGATATGAATAATACCCAATGGAATTATATGAGACATATCGTAATAATCCTCATCATTTTGAGCAGGGATCATAGTACCATCGCTACCATAATTGTAGTGAGTCGAGATCAAGATAGCATCATACATGTATATCTCCAGCAGTCTTCATCTCCCACATATTCATGGAAAGATATTCATTCGCCATTGCGGGCAAATTTAGTGCGGCGTCAGCGATGAGGGACTCGGCGATTTTTTATCGGAATTTTCTTTTTGTGAGCGTAAGTATAGCAATAAAAGTGATTGTATTTCAATCCTTAAATCGGTACATTGCCCGAAAGGGAGCTCTGCCTGATGGATAGAAAGCCAAATCGGAAATCACGGACAAAAGACAAATCCTGCTATGACGTTTTGCTGACTCAACCAGTAATACGCCATCCTATTGATAACGATGTACATAATCCTTTCTTTGACCAATATTTCCAGTATATGAGAGCGCGCTTGCCGAACAAATAGGCTTCTTTAGCCTTGTCACTAGTGGTGTACCAACTCCACCAGCGCATCTCTTATCCCTAGCATCTTACTTACATGAGCAAAACATAAGCGTCTCAGTGGCAGACTTAAATCTGATCTATCTCTCTGAGGGAAGTGATCTGGAGAAGGAACTGATAAAAAGGCTGGAAAGAGATAGACCAAAAATATTGGGTTTAAGCGCAATGGAATCCTTTCTTCTGGATTCTGTTTACCGATTAGCCGAAACCGCTAAGAAATGCGATCCTCAATTGTTCATAGTTTTAGGCGGGGTTAACGCGACGGCAATGGATGAGGAGATCTTACAAGCTAAAAGGGTTGATGCGGTGGTACGTGGAGAGGGAGAGGTCACCTTTGCTGAGCTGTGTCAGGTCTTGCTAAATCAGGTATCGTTTTCCAAGGTGAGGGGAATATCATACATCGAGGGTGATAAAGTAGCTAGGAATCCGGACAGGCCCTTTATGGATCTAACGGAGTTACCCCTACCTGCCAGGGAGCTTTATCCTCTGGAGAAAATGTACAATCTCAATGGTGGAGTCGACGCCGTTTATGCTAGTCGAGGTTGCCCATATAAGTGCCTTTTTTGCCACGACCCGTCCTTTTGGAAAAGTTGATGGAGGGGACGAAATCCTGCCGATGTGGTGAAAGAACTAGTTTATATTGAGCGTAAAAGAAAGGGGGGGGAGGTCGCCTTTCTTTACGACATGAATTTTGGCTTTAGTAAAGAGTGGGCCTTCGATCTTTGTAAAAAAATTGTAGAGGCAAAACTACAAGTTATATGGGGTTGCGAATTGAGGGTCGATAATCTATTAGATAAGGAATTTCTAGAGGAAATATGCAAAGCACGATGTCGAAGTGTCTTCGTGGGTATCGAATCTTTGGATCAGCACGCTCTGTCAGGGGTTGACAAAGGCTATTCCGTGGAAGAGCTAGATGAAGCGTTAAGAAATGCTGCCAACATTGGCATCAATGTTGATACAACTGTGATGATCGGGATGCCTGATGATACGACTTACTCTATCCTACACACTACGGATAAAATAATCAAATTATTTCAAGATGAGCTACTCAAGCTGGTTCACTATTTCCTCTGTATTCCTTGGCCTGGAACTGAGATAGGTGACCATCCTGAAAAATATGGCTTGAAAATAGTTTGCCGAAACTATCACAATTTCATAACTGCTCCTAAACGTACCGATTGCATCCACGAAATACTTGAGCGCGGAAGAAGTTTATTCGTTATGGGAAGGGGGTGTCGTTAGGCTCTGCGATGAGGTCAAGAAGAAACTTCTGTTTATGGAGCTTCAGAAGATACTCTGAGATCTTTATCTCCAACATGAATTTGAAATTATAGGAGCTTATGTTGTCTAAACTTGACACAATAATCAGATTTCCCTAAACCCATTCCCATAAAGGAATCTTCGTGATACTTGTTTTGGAGAAATAATGGTCTCGCAAAAGTTGAATACCAAAGACCGTGTATTGGATTGCACGATAATGATTGTTGGTGGAGGCCCGGCAGGAATCTCCACCTGGCTGCATCTGCAAAAATATGCCCCGCAATTGGCCGGCCGTTCCCTTGTGATTGAAAAGGCCGTTTTTCCCCGTGACAAGTTATGTGCTGGTGGTGTAGGCGGTTGGAGTGCAGAGGTATTAGAACATTTAGAAGTTGAACTCGATATCCCATCCCTGTTTGTTTCTGATGTAGAGTTTAGGTTTGGAAAGGAAATCTATCACCTTCACCAACCCAGTTTGTTCAGGGTAGTACAGCGGATGGATTTCGATCATGCCTTGGTAAAAACCGCAGTGAATCGAGGTCTTGAGCTACATGAAGACGAAATGCTCATCGATGTAACCCGTGAGCAGAATAGGCTGATTGTAAAAACCAATAAGAGAAAATACAGTGTGCAAACCCTTATCGGTGCTGATGGAGCACTCAGCGTAATGCGCCGAAAAATGATGCCGCCTCACAAACCACACCTTGCACCAACGATTCAGATCTTTGCCGCGGTTGATCCTCAATACGACAGCGAATTCAATGAAAAAAAGATGGTTTTGAATTTAGGACCTATAGACGAGGGTTTACAGGGTTATGTATGGCATGTTCCTTGTCTAAAAGATGGTGCCCCTTCAATAGCCCATGGCATTGGTGATTTCCGGATCTACCCTGACAAGCCGCCAGCAGACATGAAAAAAATATTCAGTCGTGAATTACAATCCCGGAATATTCATCAAGATCCCAAATCTTGGTCCAGCCACCCCATTCGCTGGCTATCAAATGAAGACATCGTATCACAGCCAAATATCATTCTGGCAGGAGATGCCGCAGGAATTGAACCCGCATTTGGAGGAGGGATCCATATCGCTTTGTCATACGGTGAAGTTGCAGCACATGCAATTATTGATGCATTTCAAAACAATGACTTTTCCTTTCATGATTATAAACAAAGGATACAGTCCCATTTAGTGGGAAAGTATATAGGCGAGTGCACCAGTCTGGCACTGGAGATGTATGGCGGTAGGATGAATCCTTTAGATGTAGCACGTGAGTTCTTCACCAAAAGATATGACGGCTCAAATCTACTATTTCTATTGCTTTCGAAGAAGTAAGTTCTGTTTTTCATCTTACCTCGATTTCCTCTAGAACCTTGCTATCTTTTATTGCTGGTCAAAAAATAGTGATCTCCCCTTTCTTTTTGTAAAAATTTCAATTCTTTTACAAATCTAAATACTTGACACAATATAGTGTGAATAATATATAATTACTGCCTAAGCCTGGGTGGCGGAATTGGTAGACGCAAGGGACTTAAAATCCCTCGGTCTTAATGGCTGTGCGGGTTCGATTCCCGCCCCAGGCACCATTTATCAAATTTATTTCTTCAATTATTTTGGGGAGTTAGTCTCGGCCACTAATTTCCCATTTTTTGTTTGGTGTAAATTTGGCGTAAAATTTTCACATTTCTTATCTGATTTCGAGGCATCTTCATTTGATCCGGTGCGAGGTTTATAGACTTTCTCCATGAATGCACTCCCGTCATCTCTCTGATAGTTCTTGATATGGGAATAGTACTTTTCGTGTATCATCTCAAGTGTCTCATGACCCATCATCTGTTGAACCCATCCAGGCAGCTCACCAGCATCCAACATCAAGGTGGATTAACCGGTATTAGCTAATGTTGGAAAGAATTATTAAGAAAACTAAAAAGAACCTCAATATTTAGGAGTGCAGATTACTAACACCATTGGAAAGTTTTCTGGGGGTGGTCTGGGTTATGATTTATAGCAGAAGCGTTAATCATAAGAAAATAAAGATTACATGGAGTAGTTAAATGGTGAGTTGTGTGAATTTTTTTAGATATGCTGCAATTTTTTGAGTGTGATCTGCATTAAGAAATAGCAGTATTGTTCCTAGTGCACTTTTATCCAACGCCACTATTTGCATTACGTAATAGATCACTCACTGTAAATGTAGCCCATTATTTATTGATTAAAAAGGCCATCTCCTG
>Ga0233414_10000351_pt1 | contig 19555 bp, 27 predicted proteins | sample Na_anoxic_10_MG_FD_189020 | JGI IMG/M metagenome (GOLD analysis project Ga0233414, IMG submission 189020) | Seawater microbial communities from Saanich Inlet, British Columbia, Canada - Na_anoxic_10_MG | ecosystem: Environmental > Aquatic > Marine > Inlet | place: Canada: British Columbia... | reverse complement strand
CGTCTTAATATTATCAAAAAAGAAAGAATTATCAAGTAATTACATTAGAAAAAGAATTACAATTATTAAGTAACAAAGCTGCTTATATTACAGAAAATCTCAAAGGCACCATTGATTTGCGAAATAAAAAGAAATCTAGTATTATTGATATGTTAATGGAAAAAGAGTATGATGCTATAGATGATGATAATGAATATAAATATTTATTGAAAATGCCAATGGATAGTGTAAGTGATGAAAATGTAAATAAAATAATTCAAGAAAAGAAAAATAAAGAATTGGAACTAGAAAAATTAAAAGCAATGTCAATTGAATCTATATGGTTAAATGAATTAGACGAATTAAAAAAACAGTTGCATGTTCCTACTATAATTAAAATAAATAAAATAAATAAAAAGGTTCTAAAAATTACAAAAAAATAAATAAACAAACAAACATAAAACAAACAAAATTAATATTAAGTTTACATTTTTTTTAATAAATTACTCCCATCGAGGGCTACCTAAAGTCCCTACCTGTTGACAATGTGGACATTTACAATATCCTCTATTCCCTCTATATTTTTTCTCACACCGAGAATGTAAATATATATTACACCGATGACATTCAGTCCATTCTCTAGGCTCAATTGATTCCCAACAAATTAAACAATTTGTAGCTGGAGCAAAGTTCGGTTTAAATTGTTCCATATATGCATCATATTCAGCATTATCAGGATATAATGAATTTCCCATTTAATATTTTATTACTGTAATTGTCTTTAAATAATGTATTACTAAATCAATTTTTTTTTATAGTAATAAATTACTCCCATCGAGGACTACCTAAAGTCCCCACCTGTTGACAATGTGGACATTTACAATGTCCTCTATTACCTCTATATATTTTCTCACACCGAGAATGTAAAAATATATTACACTGATAACATTCAGCCCATTCTCTAGGCTCAATTGAATCCCAACAAATTAAACATGTTGTAGCTGGAACCCAACCTGGTTTAAATCGTTCCATATATGAATCATATTGGGGATTAGTTAATGAATATGATTTTTCCATTTACTATTTTATTACTGTAATTGTCTTTAAATTATTTATTACTAAATCAATTTTGTGTTATAGTAATAAATTCTAAATTTCAAAATCCACCTAAAATATTTTATCCTAAATTAAAACCATGGTTTCAATTCTAATGTTTTATCATCAACGTCAACTTTAGCAGGTCTATCAATCGGATGATACATCGTACTTACATCGCGTTTATAATTAATATAAGCTTGAGCCTCACTGTATATGTGTTTAACACAATATTCCACTACTAAATCATTTAAGGCTTGAATTTGTGTAGTGATATTATCTGGCTGATTAACAGATGATTGAAGAAAAACACTTCTCATAATAATTTTTAAAGTATCGCAATTTTGACTACCAATTACATATTGATGATTGGAAGTCTCATAAACACCGGCTTTAATAGCATTTTGAACAATTTGAATATTTTGTTTGCTAAAATATGCTAATGATAATGTCGAATCGATTGAATTTCCAGTTAAAGCATCATGAAAATTTGAACAATCGTTCGTAGGAATTTTATCAAATAAAGAAAACTGATTCATTGTATTAGGACCCATAATATCTATTCTTCCATTTGTACTTGAACAATTCATTATATTTATTAAGCAGAAAAAATTATATATATTTATTTTATATAATGGCATTTAATTTTCAAAAAACTGTTGCAACTATAGCAATAATTATATTCATTCTGTTAATGATATTCATTGCATCGGTATTATACAAGAATAAATATGGTGTTGAATTTCCACCCACTGTATCTGAATGTCCTGATTATTGGATTGACAAACAAAGCACAATTAATTCTAGTAGTGAAATGGAAGATGATGCTTCTCAAACCAAACAAACATGTTTTAATATAAAAAATTTAGGAAAATCGTCATGTGAAAAAACGATGGATTTCACAGGAGAATTTTGGAAAGGTTCAACTGGTGAGTGTAATAAATATAAATGGGCAAAAGGATGTGACCTAACTTGGGATGGAATATCTAATAAACCTAATATATGTGATTAATTATATTTTACAAAAATTTTGATGTTAAATATAATGCGTTTTATTGTCGATGAATAATAGATTTTGGATTTAAAAGTAGTTATATTTAAAATAAACATAAAAAGAAAATGTATAAAAATATAATATGGAACAAATTAACATAAATAATATATTAAATAGAAATAAGTTATCTGATAATATAAAATCTTTTTTTTATAATTTTGAAAAAAATAAAAACGATTTAACCACGAAAAGAGGAATATATATATATGGAAATCCAGGAACAGGGAAAACCGCATTTATTGAAACTATTTTAAAAGAACTGAATTATGATATTATTAAATATGATGCTGGAGATATACGAAATAAATCAATCATTGATACTATTACCAAACATAATATGTCTGATCGAAATGTGTTATCTATGTTACAAAAAAATGTTAAAAAAATAGCCATCGTTATGGATGAAATAGATGGAATGAATAACGGAGATAAAGGAGGTATTAACCAACTTATAAAACTAATAAGACCAAAAAAAACAAAGAAACAAAAAATAGAAGAAATTACTTTAAATCCTATTATTTGTATTGGTAATTATCATATTGATAAGAAAATAAAAGAATTAATGAAAGTATGTAACAGTTATGAGTTAACAAATCCTACAAATAAAGAAATAGATATTTTATTGAATAAATTAATTCCATCAATCGATTTAATATTGAAAAAAAATTTATTGGTTTATATTCAAGGTGATTTGAGAAAATTATACTCTATTGTAAATATTTATAACAAACAAAATGTGTTATTAAAAAATGAAATCATTCAGAATATTTTTCAACCCAAAACATATAATGAAGATAGTAAAAAAATAACTCAAAAATTAATTAATAATCATTATGATTTGAATAGTCACAACAATATAATGAATGAAACAGATAGAACTATTGTTGGATTATTATGGCATGAAAATATCGTAGATGTTTTAGGAACAAAACCGATAAAAGAATCTTTTCCATTTTATACGGAAATATTAAATAATATATGTTTTTCTGATTATATTGACAGAATTACATTTCAAAAACAAATATGGCAATTTAATGAAATGAGTTCATTAATTAAAACATTTTACAACAATAAAATATATCATGATACTTTTCAAAAAAAAAACAAATTTAATCCTACAGAAGTAAGATTCACAAAAGTATTAACCAAATATAGCACTGAATATAATAATTATTTATTTATACAAAATTTATGTTTTACACTTTCTATGGATCAAAAAGATTTGTTTGCTTTTTTTCTTAATTTACGAGATAACAAAACGGAAGATGAAATTTATGAAATATTCGACAATTATGAGATTAGTAAATTAGATATAAATCGTATTTACCGTTATTTAGATAAAACTTATACTATAGATGTAATTGAATCAGATGATAATTCTATATCAAGTAATTTATAACCATATATTACATAAATACATACAAAGATATAATCAACCTGTATAAAATCTGTATAAAACAACATATTTATATAATTTATATAATATAAATATGTATTTACTTATCAACCCAAATCATCAATATGTTATTCAGACGACCAATATTATTCCAAAAGAATGGACTGATAATTTTACACTACAAAGCATTTTATGTATTAATTTACCTATAATAAATTTTAAAAAAATAGATATATGTCCAAAATATATACCACAAATTTATAATGAAGAAATAGATAAAGAAGTTCCCTTATTACATTTAGAGTATTGTATAATTTTATGTGATATATGTGTAGAATGGCTCGAAAGAGATTTAATTCGAGGTTCTTGTGACAAATGTGACAATTATATTTGTAATAATTGTTCTAATAAACACAACAATGGATTTTATTGTAAAAAATGTTATGATAATATAGTAGACAATCATAATATCAATTAATAATTTTCAATTAATAATTTTCACTCTCATTATCTACCTATTCTTGTTTATGTTTTATTTGAATTTCAAAATTAATTGTGTATTTAATTTTTGTAATTGAGTTATATTTTCCTGTTGGGATTGTAATTGTTTGTTTAGATCCATATTTTCTCTTGCCAATTTTTCATATGCTTGTTTAATTTGTTGTAATTGACCTTGCTGTTGTTTTAATTGACCTTGTTGTTGTTTCATTAATTCTACAACTTGATTATTATTCAACGCCATAGGTTCTTGTCCGTCTTGTTGAATCATTACTTTCCCCCCAACATTTCCTTCAATCATCATTTTTTCCGCATGTTTTCTTCTAGTTTCCTCAAGTTTAATCATTTGCTCCAATACATCAGGTTTCATAATGGGTTTACCAGGACTATAATATTGAAGTAATGAATCAATATTCATATAAAAATCTTTCAAATCATCTTGTTTTACAAAATCAGATACAGGTTTATTGGATTCTTTAATATAGTCTGGATGGATATTTTCCAATAATTTTCGTTTATCAAATGTGTTGTGATTATGAGAAAACACAAGAATAACCTTTTCGGGGTCTAATTGAACAAATGGAACTGTGTAATTTTTTAAAAATTCTTTTTCTTCTGCTAAACAAGCATTATCATCATATCTATGATTTTCAATTAATTTTCTTTTAAACGCAAATGTTCCTGCAGTAGCATGTTTCGGTCCATAAGGACCAAATTTATACATTTTTTCAATATGTTTAAAATATATATAAATTTCACTAGAACCGGCACATAATACTTCTTTATCCACTTGTAATTTTTCCACAGCATGACTTACTCTTTCTGGAGGATAATAATCATCATCATCCATATATACAAGAATATCTCCTTTACTTTTTTCATGTAATAAATTTCTCTTCTTACCCAATGTCATTTTATCATCATATTTGAAATATTTTACATTTGGATGATTTATTACTAACTCCTCTATTTTATCCGTGCCATCATCAATAATAATCCATTCCATTCTATCTTTTGGATAAATTTGGTGATCAAAACATTTAATCATTCCTTCAATGAATGGTCGTCGATTAAAAGTAGGTGTACAAACACTTACAAAAGGATATTTTTCAAGACTATTTTCGTTATTTGAAGGATTGGATTGAGAATTGGATTGAGAATTGGATTGAGAATTGGATTGAGAATTGGATTGAGAATTGGATTGAGAATTGGATTGAGAATTAGATGATGATTGTGGTTTATTCTTGTTCTTGTTCTTGTTCTTATTTTTACCCATAATATAAATATTATTCAATTTTATATTTATATTATATTTAGTAGTTGTTATTATTTATTTTTTCATTTTTCATTTTTTTTTGCGAATGGACTCATTCCAGGTGGAATCATATGTTTTAAGAATACCAAGGTCATTACAATAGCAATAATTGGATTTAATTTAGAAAAAGCAGATACTATTAATAAAATTAAAAATAATAGTGTTAAGTAATAACTATTAAATTTCTCTCCTATAATTTCCATTATTTTTTTACCATTTAATAAAGGTGGTAATACAATAAAACTAAACATTATTCCAATCATTTGAATAAATGACAAAACAATTGGAATAAACCATGTCCATCCAAAGAATAATCCAAGAATAGAGATAAGGAATCCCTTCCATTCTTGGTCCTCATTCCAAAACATACTAATTAATGTAGGAAGCCACCACATTGAAGCTATACCTATAATTAATAATATAGCAAAAGGACCTAATATAAATGGAACTATCGATTTCATTGAATCAGGAGCCATTGCGCATGTAGAACCCGTAAAATTAATAATTGCGTTTATTACTTGTCGTAACCAAATATATGAATATTTCACCTTATTAACAAACCAATTGGATATGATTCCACCAAATGTATCTTCTTTGCTTTCCATTGAGTAAGGAAATCCATATTCAAACATTCCACTAAAATATTTATTTTTAAATAAATCACTTTGACAGAAATCAATAGGAATACCACAACCACTATTACTCTTTCCACCTCCTTTTTGTTCTGATGCTTTAGTCGCTGCTTTTGCTGGTACTGATTCAGTCGCTGCTTTTTTAACGGCTGCTGCTTTTTTCCTTGCAGCATCCATCCAATGATCTGCTGTAGCTGATGCCGCTGCTTTAACAGATGATGCCGCTGCTTTAACAGATGATGCCGCTGCTTTAACAGATGATGCTACTTCTTTAACTGACTTTTTGCTAGGAGAACATACAGGAGGTAATTTATTTCCTGATTTAGTTTCATTTACATAAGGTTGTTGTGCTGGTTCACTTGGAAAGAATGAATCTAAACTTATTCTAGTAAAATAAACAAAATTTGCTCCTAACAATCCAAGTATTAATATTTGAATAAATATTTGTAATACACTCCTAGCGAATGATCCCCATTCATTTGTCTTAGATTTTGTATCGTCTTTTTCTGTATTGTCTTTTTCTGTATTGTCTTTTTCTGTATCATCTTTTCCTACAATCTTCTTTGCCATTATTTGAGACATAATCATTATATATATATATTTAATAAATATAATTATTAAATAGAATAAATTGTTCGTATAGTATAAGAATAATATGCCAACGAAAACTATTTATATATGGGATGGGGGAGTATTTTCTCCTCCTACCCGAGCTGTAGGAAAATTAGCATTTAATACAGCAACTTATATATCCTCTAAATTTGATAATAAAATAAATATAGAATATCATTTTGTCCCAACGAATAAATATTATAATAAACCATGGGTAAGATGCGTAGAAGAAGAAGACAGAATTCACATGTTGAACAATTTAGTAGAATTTATTAAAACAGATTTTCAAGTTCCTTCTAATATTAAATTTGTAGTTAATGACCACGACATTAAATTAGGAAAAAAATATAAAGATTCAGGAACAACATTGAATAGTTTAAATTATTTTTCTGATAAAGAAAAGAATAATGTATATGTATCAGGTAGTATTGAAAATATTATTCAACGTCTTAAAGGTTATTGGCAAGATTCATTAAAATTATTTTTTACAGTGAATTCTATTTGTTATGATATTTTTTCACCGGAATTAATAGGAGTGGATCAAAGTGAACAATATGTATATAAAAGTATTAATTTGGGAGAACTATTAAAACAAACAAATGGTATTTATCCAAAAGAAGTGACACACTATTTCAAGACAAATAAAATTACTAAAAAAGATATCGATAATTTTATAAATTCCAATAAAAAAAAATCTAAGTTTGAAGGATTGAAAAAATTATTGATGGATAGAATTATATTTCTACCTAAACATTTAGTTCCTGATGCATATAAAGCCGCTGCCGGAAATAGAGTTAGAGAAGAATTAGATGTATATTATTCATCCTTAAAAAATATACAAAAATTTACTACTCCAGGGATAGAAAAATACATTACTGATAAAAAATTGTATGAACATTGTAAATCTAGATATGTAGATAAATTAATTAGTAAGAAAACTAAGAAAACTAAGAAAACTAAGCATCGAAGTTCAAAAACTAAGCATCAAAGTTCAAAAACTAAGAAAACTAAAAAAACCACTGTCAGATAACAAAATAGATTAAATTTAAAAGATATATAATTTAATCTATCGATAAATATATGGACGAAAATGTTTTTCTTTTTTTTGTAATATTAATATTTTGTTATTTTATTTATCATCAATATAATTTCCAAAAATATGTGTTTATGGGTTCATCTCTAGAATCATTTACACCTAAAGAAGTTAATAATATCATACAACCACCTGGTGCGAATCCAATTGGAACGATGGATCCCAAAATTTGGACAAGCACACAAATGAAAGTAGTAAGTAATGGATATACTAATAAAGATATTAATAATTTAAAACCGAGTAATCCACAACCATTTGTGAGAGAAACAACAGATACATTAGGTAATTTTCCAGCTGGGGAAGATGGTAAATATATTTTACCAACAACTGAATTTGAATATCCGAATGATTATAAATTTACAGTTAAATTTCCTTGTCGTAAAACGCCAACAGGTATGTTTTCTGATTGTGGAACATATTCCGCCAATACGGCTTGGACCGCAAATCCATACAAAGGATTAAATTGTAAATTAAATGATACAAAAACACCTAAAATAACGAATAATGTATTCAATAAACGAGAAACTGAATACGGATCCCCTAGAAAAACTGGTTTAAGTGGAACTGGTAATTCATCTCTACGATAAATAAATATATTTAGTATTATCAATATATTTATCCTATTTATCCTATTTATCTGGCATACATTAAGCCACAATTACCACCAATAAAAGTTAAAATATTATATCTCTCTTCATGAACAGTTAAATTATAATTGTAATCATAAATTTTCCAATTTGGTTTATTAACACCAATTACTTCTCCACTCACCGGGTCACAAATTGTATAAAATTGAGCAGAAGGATCTAATGTAGGTTGATAAGTAGTAAATTCTAATTGAATGTCTGTAAATTTACTCATATTCATAGCTCCTGAAGGTTGAAAATCAAATGGGTCAGTGGATAAAGCAAAACTATAATTATATAAACCATCAGGGGCACTACCTGGTGTTCTTACATATTTTTCCACATAATCAAAAACGCCAGCATCTAATACATTTTCTCTATATTTACCATCTAATAATATTCCTAGATTCATTAATATATTTTTTTGATTATCAGGATTATAATCTCCTGTAATCATGTAGCCAGTGTCCTGATTACCAGATGGGTCAAAACCAGGTCCAATTCCACCTGAAAGACAAGGTAAAAACCAATGACCAGAAGCCTCCCCAAAACCTAATTGTTGGGGAATAACATCTGTATATGGCCAATTCGTATAGTTACTCCATTCATTTCTTAGATTAATATCACTTCTTTGAAATGCCCACATCCATGAAGATACCATTCCTAATGTATTGTCTAATTTTACTCGCTGATTACCAGTGACATTAAAAAATTTCCAATCATAGATAGATTTAAATAAATATCTTTGTTCCTTAGCAGCAAATATTTTGGATTCCTCTTCAGATAAAAAAGCATAAGTAGATATTATATGAATATCCGCATTCCAATTCGTTCGTCTATCATTATAAGAAGCACCTATTCCACTCAGACCATTTAATGAAATATCGGGAGGTGGTTGTAGAAAACGATAAAATTGTTGTAAGGCAAGATTAAAATTGGGTTGAATATATGGAAATTTATTAGCTTGATCAGTTACATCACGAATCATTATTAATTCTTGAACTGGACGAATACGAATATTTATTTCTAATTCATTATATTGAAGTGCTACTAATGGAAATGCCATTTTAGCAGCCAAGGTAAACCAAAAATTAATAGGAATATATAGTTTCCTTGTTCGAATGGATGGTTCTGGACCCACTGGATTAGTAGTAAAGTAAGCACTTGGATACTGATTAACACGACCAAGACAATTACCTGGATCATTTAATTCAGGAGTATTTCCAGTCATATTATCATATAAAATTTTTTTTGTAACAGAAAAATCACGCTGAACTTGTGCTAATAAATAAGCTCCGGAATATCTATTTAATATTTGCCCACCTACAGAGATTTCAATTTCTTCAATCATTTGTGTTCCCAAATTATCAATCCATTTAAATTCATAAGGTGCCCAATTACTAGAACAGTCTTGTGGTGGATATATTGGACTCCAAATGGTAGGTAATGTTACTACTAAATATGTGTCCATTAATAATTCCGCATATCGTTTCATCCTAAAAGTGAATAACGATGATTCATTCATTCTTAAATTACGCAACCCGTCGAAATCGGTTCGAAATTTTTGTAAACCAAAATTAGTATATTTTTTATATGTTGTTTTAAAAAAAGTTTTTGAGGGATTTCCATTTAAATATACATTTTGATTTCCATAAGCTACTATGTTTAATAATCCTCCTGCCATAATCTATATATATATATACTAATCTACAATATTATTTAACTTTTTTTTTCGCTTAATAATATTATCTTATCTTTAGTGAAAAACTGTTAATTTTTTATTAAAGAATTTTTTCATAACTTAATATAAGTATGATCGAAAAAGCAAAACAATTGTTTTCAAAATTAAATTTAGAACAAAATAAAGCCACTATGATTAAATATATCTCTTATCTTCTACTAGCACTGATAATATTTGCCTTATTTTCCTATACGACTCATAAGATGAAATTAAATAATGCCAATTGTGATAATTTATCAAAAATATATAGTAGCTTTCCCAAATTATCATCATTTAATCCAAACGATGCAGCATATAAATACTTACTTCGTGATTATTATATTAAAACCGCCTATAATTGTTGTTGTGGAGGACAATTTAAAAATGACTGGGTAAATGAATGTGCTTTAAAAACTTGTATTGCTCAAGGGGCTAGAGTATTAGATTTTGAAATTTATTCAGTGAATGATAAGCCTGTTATAGCTACATCATCTGTTGATAATTTCCACACTAAAGAAATGTATAATAAAGTTGCTTTCGAAGATGCTTTACAAATAATTAATAATTACGCTTTTAGTGGAGGTTCTTGTCCTTGTCCAAACGACCCATTAATATTACATTTTAGAGTATCTAGTAATAATAAAAAAATTTACACTGATATGGCAAATACAATTTATTCAACCATTGAATCTAGATTATTAGGAAAAGAGTATAGTTATGAATATACGGGTCATAATTTAGGAGCAGTTCCTTTAAAAGAATTTCTCGGAAAAGTTATTATTTCTATCGACCGTGCGAATCCTTTATTTGAAGATACACCGATGAAAGAATATGTTAATATTGCCTCTAATTCCATCTTTCTTAGAGCATCTCGCGAATATGATATTAAATTTACTCCTGATTCTAAAGAATTAATTGAATATAATAAGAAAAATATGACCCTGTCACTACCTGATTTAAGTGCGTATAATAGTAATCCATCTCCAGCATTAAATTTCAGTTACGGATGTCAATGGGTGGGAATGTGTTTTCAAAATTTTGATTCTAATATGCAATATTATAGTTTATTTTTTGATAAAGTTGGACATGCGTTTTCTTTAAAACCTGAACATCTTCGTTATATTCCTGTTACTATTCCAAAACCAACTCCTCAAAATCCTGAAAATTCTTATACTACTAGAACACATGCTACTGATTATTATTCATTCAATATTTAAATAATAAATATTCAAGAGGTGTAACCTAATATATGTAAATCTTCAAAGATATATATATTTTTCTATAATAAATATATATATATGTCGTCTTGTAACCCAAAATTAACATTAGAAGAAAAAGAAATAGCAATATTAAGAGATGCTATTGATGTAGCTGAACAAAAAAAAGGTAAAAAAGTAGTTAGTGATCCTGATGTTAAAAAAATAATTGCCATTTTAGAAGACTTTCTTAAAAAGAAAAAGCTGGTTTGTTATGGTGGAACTGCTATTAATAATATTTTGCCATTAGCCGACCAATTTTATAATAAAGATATTGAAATACCCGATTATGACTTTTATTCACCTGACGCATTAGATGACGCCAAAGAATTAGCAGATATATATTATAAGGAAGGATTTCAAGAGGTTGAAGCTAAAGCCGGAGTTCATCACGGAACTTATAAAGTATATGTTAATTTTATTCCTGTAGCAGATATTACTCATTTAGAAAAAAGTCTTTTTAAAAGAATACAAAAATCAGCGATTCGTGTGTATGGTATATTATATTGTCCTCCAACTTATCTTCGTATGAATATGTATTTAGAATTATCTAGACCCGCTGGAGATATAAGTCGTTGGGAAAAAGTATTGAAAAGACTGTTACTATTAAATAAAAACTATCCTTTAAGAGGCAAACATTGCGATCCCAAAGAATTTCAAAGACAATTTGAAGAAATAGATTCTAAAAAGGAAGAACAATTATATTATGTGGTTCGTGATTCTTTTATTGATCAAGGACTGATTTTCTTTGGGGGATATGCTAGTTTTCTTTATTCATCATATATGTCAACGAAACAAAAAAAATTATTTCAAAAAACCCCTGATTTTGATGTTTTGGCCGAAGAACCTGAACAAGCCGCTGTAATTCTAAAAGAAAGATTAGAGGATTTTGATTATAAAGGTGTTAAATTAATTAAACATGATGGTATTGGTGAATTAATTGCGCCTCATTATGAAATTAAAGTAAAGATCGATAATATTGAAGAAACTGTTGCCTTTATATATAAACCATTAGCCTGTCATAGTTACAATGTTATCAAAAAAGGACATAATACTATTCGTGTAGCTACTATCGATACTATGTTAAGTTTTTATTTTGCTTTTTATTATAGTGATAGAGACTATTATGATGTCAATAGAATATTATGTATGGCTCAATATCTATTTGACGTTCAACAAAAAAATAGACTTGAACAAAAAGGATTATTAAAAAGATTTAGTATAAATTGTTATGGTAAACAAGATACTTTGGAAGAAATGAGAAATACAAAAGCCTTGAAATATAAAGAACTGAAAAATAAGCGAGATTCCAAAGAATATGAATCCTGGTTTTTGCGTTATATTCCGTTTGAAAAACATGAAGAAAAGGAAAATAAAAAATTAAATGGGAAAAAGGGTAAAACGGGTAAGTCAAGTAAAAAGAGTAAATCAGGTAGAAAGAGTAAAACAGGAAAAACAAGAAAAACAAGTAGAAAAAGTAAAACAGGGAAAAAAACAAGAAAAAATATTCTCAATATTTTTAATATTTAAATATGTAAATAAATTATATGAATAATAATATTATTTTTCTTATAATTATATTTCTTTTCTCTCTATTACTCTCATCTTATTCATCTTATTCATCTTATTCATCTATTCCAGTTACCGAAGGTTTTGAATCTTATAATACTTGTATAGAACAAGGATATCCTATGGATTTTTGTATGGAAACACCGATTCAATCTAAAATAGATAATGAGTATAGTAGTTCTGCTGATGGATATTTCGGTTCATGGCAGATGATTGAAGGTAGTGATCTTTTACTACATAAAATAAATAAACCCTATCAATCTAAACCATTTGATGAGTATTCAAATCGTTTCTTTGCTTCTGGTAAAATAGAAAATTAAATATTTGGTTGCTATTATTTTACACAGTTAAATATAATATAATATCTCTCCATATATTTTTAAAAACAGATATATGTTGTTTTATAAAAGGATCTTTTTTCCAACTATCGGGAAATAAAGAATCTATTTTTAAACCTAATCGGAAAATATATACCAATGTTACATAAATAATTTCTCTCATCCTAAAAAATAATATATCAATTAATCCCCAATCATTTACATAGCTGCACATATTATTCGATTTACTTTTTTCAAAGAAACTATGTGTATCCATCAATCCCTCAAATAATCGAGGATATATATTTTTTTCATGTTTAATAAAAATCATTTTCTTTATTTTATCCATACTTTGAAGATTTAAAAACAATATTTTTCTATTTTTCTTAGGTTTAAATATGTGAGGGAACGATCCATCAATACATCCGTCATTATCAGTTAAACCTTTGTCTATTAAATATGGAACATAGAGAGATTTTAATAAACAATCCAATAAATCTTTTCTAGAATTATATTTCTTTTTTATAACTTGTTTCCCATCATTTGTATCAAAATAAGTTAAATAAAATTTCTCATTGATTATTAATAAATCTTCTTCGGTAACGATTTCATTAAATTTTTGTTTTATTACCATTATTAATTTTTTTAAATGTTGATGTTTTCTTAAACATTTAAAAGCGAGTGTTGATATTTCAATAGAAATTTCCATTTTATTTAAAAGAAATAATAGTCCTAATACTGCTCCTATGCTACATCCAGAGATTCTTTTAATATTTATTTTCTCTCGTCGTTCTAATTCTTTTATATAAAACAAACTACCCAACATATAAATTCCATTAAATGCGCCTCCATCCAATACTAAGTCTATATTTTTTGGAATATGATTATTCGGTATATTTTCAATTAAACTTTTTATAAATACATTCAATGCCATATTATTAAAAGTTCATATTAATTTTTCATCTATTTTACTTATTTTACACCATTGAAGATTTAATCTAATGAATATTTATATGAGTAAATTCATTACATTTTGTGTAATTGTTGTTATTTTATGTATTATTATTGTAGCGTTCAATCCCTTATCGGATGATATATTTAGCATTAAAGAAGGAATCCATCCTGGAGGAGGTGGTGGAGGTAGAGGAGGTAGAGGTGGTAGAGGTGGTAGAGGAGGTAGAGGTGGTAGAGGAGGTGGTAGAGGAGGTGGTGGTAGAAGATGGTATGGAGGAAATTATGGTTATCGTTACAGACCTCCTCCGGTAAGATTTTATCAACAATATTACCCTCGTTATTTACCGTTATGGAGTTCCGCATATTGGTTTGGTTCTATATGTAAAGATGGATGTACAAATATAGGTAACAATAATTGGGGTTGTCAATTTCCTGGAGGTGGACCCAATGATTGTATATTTGCGAGTGACTGTTATGGTTGTGGATATTAAATTTATTTATCATTAACATTTTTTTTAGGAAACATTTTTCTCCAAGCATCAGATCCAGGTAACGCCCCAAATTTAGTTAAATCAGGAGGTTGTCTAGGTTTATCCAAAGACTCGCCAAAAAAACCAATTGTTTTTTCTTTCATTTTTTTTTTACTTTTATTTTTATCATTTTTATCCATTACGATACACGATATATAATAAATATTACAAAAATATTTATTATAGGTTACTAGGTTGAAAATTTAAATATTTTGAAGGTGAACCAACGTTTTAGATATAACATAGTAAATAATTCCGAAAAAAATACTATTAAAAATATAACCCGTCAAATTAGGATTACCATCTTTATTAAATAAGGAAGGTAAAACAGATAAAATTTTACTTTTTACAATAGGTAATTGAAAAATAAAATACATAAGACAAATAATAATAGGTATTTGAAATTCATCATATAATATTTCTAAAGAATCCCGTGAATTTTGGTTTTTCATTCGTCTAGCCAAAATTTCTTGTTCTGTATCATTATTTTGAATATAATCCTCTTGTTCCTTTTGTGGAACATAATTAGCGTGTACTTGTTCATCAGCAAAATGAACAGTATTCGTAGGAATATCTCTGGAAGGTAATCCTAATCCACCATTTGCACTCGCTTGTTGAATACCTGTGACTAGTTCATTCATTACTTTTTGTTCATTAATTTCATTCGGAGCAAAATTAGGAACAGAATTAGGAACAGAATTAGGAACAGAATTAGGAACAGAATTAGGAACAGAATTCGGAGCAAAAGTAGTAGAAAAATCAGCAGCAGAATTAGGAGCAGAATTAGAAGCGGAATTCGGGTCATATTGTTGATGTTCGATGGTTTGTAGAACGACATTTTGTTCTCCACCACCACCAGCAACTGGATCAGTAGGTAACTCGGTTAAATTCGTCGTATCTGACATATCTAATATATTAATAATATTGATAGAATTTTATAATTACGCAAAATCTATTATTTTTTTCTTATTATCACAAACCACTGAATCTAAATCATACTTAAAACACTTACTACCATATTTATATTTTTTGTTTTTTATTTCATCTAAACTCGGGGACCTAAAATCAAAACAATTTCGTCCTTTACAATTTTTTCTAAATAATGTGGCAAATCCTAAACCTAATAATATTGAAATTATAATTTTACCATTTTCTGAACTTAAAAAATGTTTAATTTCCATCTTTGTATATACACACTTGAGAATTAAAAGATCAAAAATAATTATATTTGAATTGGTATTTCTTCAACATCATTAGAACATTTAATAATATTTTGCCCTAGTTGAAAGCAGTTGCTTATTTTATCTCTAAATTGAAATAAATGTTTATTATCATCAGTTGGATAAACTACTATATCTTGTTGAGGTGGACTTGTAAAATATACATACAATACCCCTAATAAAAAACTGATTATAAATGCCGGTAAATTAATTAATCGCATTTATAATAATTATTTATTATAAATTTATTGTAAATTTGAATTTAATCTCCTATATTATAATCCTCGTCATCATCAACAAGTATACCTTGGTTTATTAAATGAGCAGGAGGTGGTTCTATAGGGGATGTTGATGATACATTTTTGTTTATTAAATGAGCAGGAGGTGGTTCTATAGGGGATGTTGATGATACACTTTTTTTGTTTATTAAACGAGCAGGAGGTGGTTCTATAGGGGATGTTGATGATACACTTTCAGGGGTTCCTGATGGAGGTGGGGGAATAATAGTAGAAGAAGAATTTGATGATAGACTATCTTTGCCAGATTGTTCATTTTTCTTTTTAAACGATGGAAAATCAACAACATAAATTTTTCCAGTATTTTTATCAATAGCAACTAAATAAGGGTGGTGTGGAGATATATAAATCATTTCATGTTGATATTTTTGTTTTTTATTAGATTCATCTATTGAAATTTTTGGATTATTTTTAATTATATTAGTATTAACATCATATGCTGATTTATTGATGATTTCCTTATCACCAAACATAATAATAGTATCATTTCCTTTTTTTTCTTGTTTTAATACCGGTTTAGATGAAGTTGTCTTTTCTTTTTCTTTTGTTGTTTCTTTTTCTGTTTCTTTCCATTCAAAATCATCATTATTTCGTCTATTCATATTTAATCCTGAATTATTAACTTGAATATCGTCATCGTCATCATCATCGGTTCGTTTAACTTTAGTTGAATTAATTTTAAAACTTTCAACTAACGGATCAGAAAAGGGATCTAATAATTCTTGTAAAGTAAATACTTTCTTAATCAAATGATGGTCATCATCTATTTTTTCCATAGCAAAATATTTATATTTTAAATTAACAATTTTATTTATTATAGGTATTAATTCTAGTTGATATACATCAATCATATCCTTTATTAATTGAATTTTACCAGTTTCATCAAATTCATCCATAGTATTTTTTATTAATTCAATTTTTTTATTAAATCTATTAATTTCAACAGCTAATTCCCCTTTATTTTGTATATTATCTAATATATTAATCATTTTGGTTTTATATTCCATTAAACTTTCTAAATCATCAGCCAATTCTTTTTTTAAAAAATTAAATTTTTTTAAGGTATCGGCTTCATTACTATATCCGAATAACAAATTTAATTTAATAATAATAATAGACTCTTTTAATTCATCTACACCAACTTGAAAAATATCAACTAATTCTTTCAAATCAACAAATTTACCGGTATTAATTTTAATATCTAAAATACATGGATTTGCTTTATCCCCACAGATAGCATATAATACACCATCTTCATTTTTAAATATAGTTCCTACTCTTCTACCACAATTAAAACAATTCATTTTTAATTTACTATAAGCTTCTTGTTTTTGTCTCATAGACAAATTATCATTTCTTAATATTCTCATTTTTTTTTCTTGTTTTTTTGTTTCATAATTTTTCTTTAAAGAGTAATATTGATTTAATTTTTCCAAATATTCTTTATTTTCTTTATTTTCTTTATTTTCTGTTAAAGAAATAGTAGAATCATCTTGTTGACTGTCCATATAAATTAGGCTAATATTTTTCTATTGAAAAATTGAACTTCTGGATTATTTTGCCAAGTTGACAGATCAGTCATTATATGATTCACCTGATTTTTTCGATAATCTTGCATAAATCTTAATTTGTTTAATATATATTCTTGTTGAACTCTTTTCTTTTCTTCTTGTAACTTAATATTATTCTTATTTTTATATTTAAAATATAAAGTAACCCCTACTATAGTAACAAATAATACAAATAATCCTAAATTATACAATTGGTTATAATATTTTGACTTAAAATGATGACATTGTTCTAAAGAAGAGTTAAGAAAATATTTAACTCCAGGTTCTATTAAACGAGGTCGAATAGATTGTATTGCATTCATTAAATTATAACCTTATTATTTCAAAATAAATTATACATATTTATTATATGGCAGCAGCAGACCCTACAACATCAATTGTATTTTTTTTAATATTGACTTTAGCATATTCTATATTTAAATATTACACTAAATCTCCTGCGATGATAAAAATATGGACTGGTATTTATTTCCTAGTATTAATTTTAGTCCAATTTTTTATTAATTTAGGGTTAACCAATGAAATATGTGGCTTTACTCAATATAGTGTAGCTTTAACAACAACTATAATTCCATGGTTATTTATTTTTGGAATTCTTAATATTTTACTTATGACTTTTCCCAGTTGGTTAAATCCTTTTTCTAATACAATTGGTTACTTATTTACATATATTACAGGTATTAGCGCCTTTTTCAAAGAAATCTTAAAGGATCGAACTATGCTAAAATTAGGACCACAACAAGCAGATATGTTAACAGCTATTAATAATGTGTATGAAGATAAATCTTTGATTATTAATTCTATGACCTTAAGTAATTTACCTGTATGGTGGGAGACTATGAAAAAGGGAGGTTTACTTAAATCAAATGTTGGGCAACAACATTACGATGAATTACTGGGATTTATTAAAATGAAAACGGAAATAGCCGAGTTTATGTGGTATGCATTAACTGGAGTGTTGGTAACATCTGTTAGTTATAATTATATACTAAATTCAGGATGTGTTCAATCAGTGAAAGAAATGGAGAAAAGACACGATGAATTTGCTCAACAAGAGCAAAAAATGGCAGAAACTCAACAAAAGAAGGAAGATGGTCAAATAATTTATAAAACTTATGAATAAAGAATAAATTATTTACCTAAATTTAGGAATTGTAATATAATACAAAACTAACAAATATGATAATATGCCTAAAATTATACTTATTAACCAAATAGGTAGAACTGTTTTTCTACTGTGTCCTAAACCAAATTCTCGTAATGTTCCATCTTTATTATATAGAAATCCGGGTTGAAAATAATTTAACAAAATAAATGATGCGAGAAATATAATTATAGCAAAACTATTTATATTTTTTCTAATAAAACCATAATTCATTATATATATATATATTGAATTATATTTCATAAATTATTTCATTTTATAAATTATTTTATTTTAGTACATTATAATGGATCAATCCGACAATTTTTTTAATACACCTTTTGCTCCCCTGGGTTCAATTTATTGTGATTATTTCTTTTATTTAACCGTAATTAACTTCATTCTTTTAGTATATGTCTTATTATCTGCGTTATATATCTTCTTATTTGATAAAAAAAGTAAGGATAGTATCTTTCACATAATGTTAGTCGCACTTCCTACATTTCTTGCCTATTTTACTAATAGACTTCTTTATTCTATGTGTGTTGGTTCTACATCACAATAAATAAATAACATTTTTACATCACAATAAATAAATAACATTTTTACATAACATTTACATTATGTTATGTAAAACTCATTTATACTGATTTCTAATTTCATTCGTTAAATAAGTAT
>Ga0233414_10000350_pt1 | contig 19560 bp, 9 predicted proteins | sample Na_anoxic_10_MG_FD_189020 | JGI IMG/M metagenome (GOLD analysis project Ga0233414, IMG submission 189020) | Seawater microbial communities from Saanich Inlet, British Columbia, Canada - Na_anoxic_10_MG | ecosystem: Environmental > Aquatic > Marine > Inlet | place: Canada: British Columbia... | reverse complement strand
CTTACAAATATTGGTAGACTCTATTGAGATGATTGAACCATTTGGGCCAAGACGAACTTGGCGTTCAAGTTATGATGGAGAAAGATTGACGTTAGACCGAACGTTACATGTACCCACCACGTAGGGATCCCTACGTGGTGGGTACATGTTACCCCATTTCAACATGCTCGTTATATACTTTAGGTATAGTGATATTGTTTTCGGACAAACATAGGATCTCGCTATTATTGAATGCTTCAAATAATTCAATATGATGATTTATAAGAAACAACTGCTCTATTTGTTTTGTCTGAGTCAGCATCGATAATAACTCGAATAGACGTTCTCTATTTCCAGTACTAAAGCCACTATCAATCTCATCTATGAATAATGGATATTTGCTTTGTATGCCGGTCTGTTCCCGAAGGGCTAAGGTCCACGCTAAATTTATCATGTCACGTTGGCCGGTGCTGCATTTTCTGATGTCTGATATTATGGTTCCCGAATCCACCTTAAAATTAAAGTCCATTGGTGCGGTTGTTTCTATGGGAAGTAAGCTTAGGTCATAACCCCACACTATCGATAGGTAGGTGTTGACTTTATTAATGACATCATTTAGAAACAGACCCATACATTTTTTAGGGAGTCCGTTTGGTGAGAGTGCCGTCTCCACCATAGCCCAGTGCTTTTCATTCTCTACCAATGATGCCAACATAGGAGCTATCTCATCCTGCAGTCTGGTCGTATACCCAGTCTGTTCTACAATAGTAGATTCAATCGCTATAAGCCGTTCTTGCATCCTGGCTTTTACAGTAGCACAGCTATCAAGTATATGTTGGTTAAGCTTTATACCTTCTGTTATATACTTATATCCTTTGTAGTCGTTGAATCTTTTTTCTATATCTTTAACAATGGCACTATCTCGGCGTAGTTCCTTTACTCCATTCAATTTGCTATTGAGCTTGACTATTGTATCATAAAGGATAACGCATTTGGCTGTTTGTTCTTTGAACGTTACTTGTTTGTTCACTATAGATTTAGATATGAGTTTGTGTGACACGTTAAGTTCTTTTAGTGTAGCAAGTTTTAGCAATGCGGTACTTAGGGTACTTTTATATTCGGACTGCAGTATGAACAATTTAGAATTTTCTACGATCTGGGCTACTACTGTAGTTATATGGAACGGTCTATGTTTGATAGTAGCAATTAGAGTGTCTCCATACAAATCATTTTTCCACGGGAGATCTCGAAGTAATGTCTTTAGTTGTTCGATGCATGGAATGGCTGCCTGAAATCTGTTCGCTGTCCTACTTAGGACATCGTAGCATTTATTAGCCCTTGCTAACTTCCGTACTGTAATATCATGACGTTCCAACATCCGATTGGCGTCGTTTTGTGTAGATTGCAGAAGAGTAGATATGTTATCTCTGAGCTCACAACCTCTACTACACTCTGATGGGTATCGGTACCGTTCGTTGTCTATTATTTTACGTAGTTTGATTAATTCGGCTACCTCATAAGCATGCGTCCGATTCAAATCAGTTATTATCGCTAAAATGAGATCTATCTTTTGGGTTATCTTGGCGAAGGAGCCAGTGGCAATTATTGGTATTGATGCTAAACTACTGATCAGCGACAGTAGAGTTGGACTAATCTTTGACTCTACATAAAGAATATCTTCTTCACGGAGGACTGGTATGTCGGAACGCAGTTCCACGCCCTCTAATAATTTTGTATATCTTTTTATGGTTGCCTCGGTCTCGCGTATCTCGTTATCTATGTCCGTATCGAAATAATTTTCAAATTCTTCAATCTCCTGTCTAAGGATCACCGTACCATTTAACAGACCTTCGTACTCTCGCTTGGACGCCTCAAGTTTCATTAGGGTAACCTTATCGGCTTCCGCCAAACTGTCTTCTTTGAATAGATCTGGGTGTTGTTGTCTGTGATGCAATGTCTGTCGCAGTATCTTCTTACAGGTATGATTTATTTTATCTATGTCCCAATCATCAGGAGCTATATATCCAGTGTATGCAACATGGTTACTCAAAGTGTTTATATTGTTGGTGGTTACAAAAATTAGTTTATCTACCGCTTGCACGTCTCTTATTAATTTTGCCTGTAGCGACTGTAATCGTTCAAACTGAGAAGTTTCAATAAGCTGATCTTGTAGCATGGACTTCCGGGACTTCAGAAGTTTCATGTTGTTCTTAAATCCTCGTAACTGTGAGCTAACTTTTTTATGGGCTGAGAGAACGAATGTCATATCATTTGGGTAAGCCGATAAGAATAGCTGCTTCCGATCGATGTTTCCCATCCCACAAATATCGGTTACCTGCATCAAAGAATTTACTAGCGGAGTTAGCCCAAGATGCGTAACCAACAGCTCGGCTGACGTATGCGTAGTCCCACTGCTGTTTAGCTCTATATTCCCGTCTCTAATAAAACTATGAGCTTTCTCTCGTTTAGAGAAATCAGATCGTATGGTATACTCATGGCCTTCGTGCGACAAACCAATTTCAATATTCCCATCTTTGTTGTAATTAGGACGGAGTGCCGGAAGATCATGCATTGTTGCTAACCATCGACTCTTTCCCATGCCATTATCAGCGATTGTTATTTGTACCGGCGATACGAATACCGCCCGCAGCTTGTTTATTTTTGCGCATCCAAATGCTCCGTAGCCATTTACCTCTGTGTAGTGTAGTAACATAATTCCTCCTATCATAGAATATCAAATTATAGTACTTATATATTTCATGCGCTTTCTAAACATATATTATTTAGTTGAGGCCATGGTAATCTGAATGGTAGAGTAATTATTTTAAAACCTATATTAAGGATGGTATAGGACTTGACGTAATACAACCTATATCGAAATTGAAACCACAACATTATTAAGGAGATTTCACATGTCTGAAGAAACAACGACAGCCGAAGAGAAACCAGCCAAGCTAACAACCGCAGAGTTTCCTATTCCACATATTGTGGAAGTCGGAGAAAAAGTAATTGTAAAGGTTACCAAGGCCGACATCAAAAAGTTTTATGAAGGGGAAGGAGTTACTAAAGCAGTAACTGACACCATAGCTGCAGCTGAAGAGAAGCTTATGACTATGGCATACCCGATGCTCGGCAAGTTGGTAGCTAAAGAACAGAAGGCCGCCAAAATGGTAATTGGAAAGGGCGACAACGTAATGACACTTGGCGTGGGCGGAGCAATGACAGTAGCAGCCAAGATGCCCGAAAAGAATAAGAAGCTTGAAACTAAGACCATTTATGGGCGTATGAGCGTATCGATGAAGAGAAGCATTCCATTGGCGCTTCGTCCCGACAGCGGAGGCATGACGAACGAGATCGAATCTATGGTTCGCAAGGCCTGGAAAAAATAACTACGGAGCTTGCATTGCAGCACTCGGTAACATTTCAGTAGATCCGTGTGGTATACCACACGGATCTACTACTAAGTTCAACAATATAGAGATATATATTATGAAAACGAACAGATATAACCTCGAGCTGATAAACCACGTCCCCGGAAGGGGAACCCAACTTTTTTTGTTGCTGGGTATCGCATTGAGGAGCGAACCGTCGTATCCGGTAATTATATCCTACGATAATAAGATATGACGACGTTAGATGCAGCAGGCTATAGGGGCACTGGGGCATTACCTAGTGCCCCTATAGCCTGTCGGATAATGGGGTAAAAGTTTAATGCTGATATCGATAAAATAATTAATACACTCAATTGTATGCCCATCAGACTAAATCATATTCTATATTTTAGATTGCTATTACTAAGGACAAGGCTATGGAATTCCATAGCCTTGTCCTAGCAGTAATTATTTTAGTAACTTAGGCAAAAAATCGGCGGAGGTAATAAATACAAATCCGACAGCACAGGCATCCTTTGCGTGCTCACCTAGAGCACCAAGATCACAAGTCTTACAAAACACTAAATTCTTGTTACGTTTGAATGCTTCAGCCATCTCATCCTTGTTGGCGTTCCCGGATCCAGCAAACAAACGTTTAACGAGTCTTGGTGCGATCTCATAGACAGGAAGTTTGTACTCATTGTGACACAATAGCTTGAGAGCAAGAACCCAACTGTATAAACTTATAAACGCGGTCATTCTTCCCGGCATAACGAATGCGGCCTCATGAACTATATAATCCGGGGAGTGCTCATTGATCAATTCCGTCAATTGTAACTGTAATAATTTTATTTCTATTGAACGTTTACCAAAGACAGTTCTATCATCTCGATATTTGGCTAGTCCGACCCGGCGCGTTATGCCAAACTCCCCTATGTTGGTTATGAGTATCTCAGTCGTATCTTTTTTAAATGCCGCCTCCATCGTCGCCCAGCCAGTGGTCCCGAACCCTGGATCAAATGCGAGTATTCTTACCGGTGTTTTCATTCATTCCCCCAATCCGGATGTTGCTTATCAAACAACTCCAACATTTTGTTGTATCCAGGTAAGTTAAAATATCTCTCTCCGAGTCGGACAGAATTCTCGATCGGTGAAGTGACATTTCCGAAAAATTCTTCAATATTTGCTTTACCTGGACGATCCTCTATCTTAAGACAGGTGGATATTTTAGTTTCTTTAAACGTTCCAAATGTTATATCGACAGATGGATACTGTGCTTTGACATCCACATCACACACCCCTCTATGTAGTTGTGTGGTACCTTCGTATTCCGTCAACACACTTATCCCGGTATCTCGAGCTAAGGTAGCAGATAATACATTACCTCCAGTGGATTCTATTTGGTTATCATAGTCCATCTTCATGCTGTACCCGACCGTACCCGGAACTCGGTTGCGCAGAAGGCAGTACTCGTAGAAAGTATTTTTTATCATTGTTGTTTGTTTGTGGTAGTCCCGCAGTGGTGATATGTCAGCCAATCGTAGAAGACTTGATATATCATTATTTTTTTCTTCCATCAGCACCAGCAGCAAGCAGTCAACTATATTGTATGCAATATACTCTAAGAAATGCTTCGTTTGCATGGTGTAGTGGTTACTACTTCCCACCTTAAGCTTCCCAAGACCAATTTCTTTTGTAGCGATGTAGTCCAAAGTGTAGCTGATATCTTTTCCTTTTGCGTGCCTCATCCGCGAGTACAAACACATACTATCTATAAATTGGGTATATCCAGTTAAATGAGTCCAGTCCCATCGTTCGGTGAAGTGCGCTATTTTCTTTCTTTTATCCGGATTCCATACAGCCTTGTGTAGTTTCTTTGGCACCTCAGGGTGACACATAATATCTTTACACGAACCGCCCAACCCCTTAATTCGATCCATGATAGTTGGTATATCAAATCCCATGTTCCAGATCCCAACGAACTCTGTCTTACTGTCATGAAGCTTATTAAAGTTCCAAGTAATCAGATCCAACTCATTCTCAAAAACTTCGAGCCATATGTTAATGGGCTTATTTTTGAACGACTGCTGGTACTTCTCATCCAATTTCGTATTAAACTCTTGAATCTTATCTAATACTACAGCACCTATCTCGTCCTCAGTTGCATACTTAGCATCACCGGGTCTTGAATTCTTTGGGGTAGCACATAGTAACTTTTCAGAATCTCGCATTATGGTAGCGTACTCTAAACCAACTTGTTTTACGGCAGTACCAAGTGCGGTTGCTGTTGCCTCTGCTATTTTATGCTTAAGTTCATCCGGTGGGATGGTGCAGAATTTTTTTAGTACCGCACAATAAACGTTATGAGCCCCGTCAACAAATGTCATAACGTTTATTTCTTTTCCTCCTACTACAGAAGTCTCAATGTCAAGCGCTCCACATTTATAATCGGTAGGATATTTATCATGCGCATGCTTGTACCTTAGTTTGATTAGAACCTCTGGATCAATATCGGCACCATATACATACTGGTTATCCTGGAGAACGCTAAGCTTTTTGGACAAGCGTGAAGTTACTCCATGTGGGTTAAGAGCTTTCGCTAATGAAGCGGCAAGATTATTGGAGGTAGTCTGGTAGCAGTCCAAAGACTCAAATAGTTCATACTCCTTTTTAACATTATGATTTCGTAATGGTGGTTTAGTTATCCAAAATTTATATTCCGGATTAGTTACAATGTTTAATCTGTTCTCCCCGGTCCTTGTATTCTTTTCACAAATTACAATATTGTCATTCCCGTAAGATCTCACTGTAGTCGCATGCACGTGTACATAATGATCACTGCTATCTGGGCTATCGGCCATAATATTCTCCTGTTCAATAGTTTATAGCATGCCTCAAAAGTTTAAAAAATGACGACTCTATAGGAGCAATCTCCTATAGAGTCGTCTTAATATATCCGTTACATTACCGGAAGCTGAACTTCTCTAATTGCATCTATGTCATCGCAGGCAAGAACCTCCTGCTTTGCGGGATAGAACCGGTTGATAACATGAGACTGGAAGCTCCTGGTGTTACGCTTAAAGGTCTTAACTATTTCCGCTCCTCCTCCGTAATTTGATAACATTTCCTTGCAGTGTGTCCTGACGTCCGACATTACTTCTTGGTCCTGTTCTATATCAAGGATGATAGAATGGAATAGTATTACCAATCGAGATAGGTCCGCAATACTATCCATAACATCCCCTATCTCATTCCCAAGATCTTTTCGGATCTCATCTTTAAGTTCTTGGATCTTAAGCTGCTTTTCGAATCTTACAGGATCCTCCGGGGCGGCTGAATTGATCGCGGGATTCGAGAACAGGTCGCTATTCGCTATCTTATAATTTATCACATCTTCATTGCTGACCGGGGTCGGGGTGTAGAGGTAGGAGTCTCGTCCCTCTGCCCTTATCCAGTCTGGTGGAGATTTTGGTTTAGGACGAGAAGCTGCATGCTCTTCCCATTCATCGTGTAGTACTTGTATCTCTGGTTTAATGTTACCAGAATCATCTTTGGTATAAAATTCCATAAATGTTTTTGGAATAGGGCATGAGTTCCGATACTGATTATACTGTGCGGTGGTATCTCCTGTAGCTGCCGAAGGATTGTTTTTAACAAACTCTGATATCGACATTGGGCTTGCTGCCCGCAGATATTCCTTATAATCACCCTCTGCTGCAAATACCTCTGCTCGAGGAAGGGATTCCTTTGATGGACGAATCACGTAATCCCGTTTTGTTATCCCAGTATCAAATCCATTCAAATATTCTGAATATGCAACTTCGACGATACGTTGCTTGTTTGATAGCCATTCCTCAAAAGAAAGCATTGGGCCATATTCGATCAAGTAGGCTTCGTAATTGTCTTTCGGATGGAGTGAAGCATACGCTTCCCTTGATAGTGGTAACTCGTCACTGTATTCGACGAATTTATAGGTAGTCCAATTGACTTCACGTTCCGTAGCTATAATGGACCTAATTATTACATCTACCTTATGAAGGGCGTTCTGCTCTATAGCTTTTCGCAATATCTTATGCGTTGACATGATAAATCTCCTACATTTGTTTATTAGTTAGTTGCACAGCACATCCGCACTCAATGACATTCCCGTTACTATCCAACGCAAAGGCTACTCCATCCTTGACCTTAAATGTACCGTCGTCTCCCCACCCATCACCGTCCCACAATCGATAGACCGACTCCATACCGGCCGGTTGTCTAACCACCCCAAGAGTATCGATGAAGTACGCATTAAAATAGCCAGAATGCTTCATCCCAGATGGTATTGCTTCTGACGCGACAAAGACTTTATTATTTACGATAGGATTGTCAAACCCAGTCAGCTTTAGTGGAACGCCGCGACCCACCGCAGGATGAGCCAAGTCTGCCGTGATAACGATGATGTTGTCCATGTCTCTACTGAAGTCGTGTACTAACTCATTCCATATCCAACAAATAGCCAAACGTCCATCAATTCTAGTCGGATACCCAAATACCTTAACGGCCGGTCCGTCGGATATGATTTTTTCAAGGGAACGGGTAGAGTGTGTTGGGGCGTGGGCATCGTCGACATTAAGCAAGTCATCACTTGTAGAATAACCTCCAAGCAATACTTGTGTTTCATGTGGTCCTGAGTTAGTAGTACTTACTTTGTTAAGTAACAAATTTATGAAAATACAGCCCTTGTCTGCAAAGTGAGTGTTGGCAATATAGACGGGACTAAACATTTCTTCTTCCATCTTAGGAAGTATTGATGGTTCCAGATAAGATTGCATCGCCGCATAAGTTATATACTGCATGTCTAATGAGTCATAGTTATTTGTAATCCCATTAGCTGGTCCATTAATAGTGGCTGCATCGGCCATGCCCATGTCTGCAACTGCCCCCGAAGGAAAAGAATGCACCAATCGTTTTCTGAGCCCGACGCACTTTTCTGAAAGCTTCCAAGTCTTTTCTGTTCCGTCGGGAAATAAATTTTCTCCCGATTCTCCTACAACAAGCGGCAATCCTACGAATCTGGTGTACTTAGAGGAGCGTTCATTGTAGATGACCTGTATAGGATTGCCGTTTACCCTACTCCACTCCTTAGCAGTTAAATAAAGATTTGATTCATGCCATAGGTCGGTATGTAGAATCCATTCGTCATTAGCATCAAGTTCATAGATGGCATCTATTTCTCCACGCTCATATTCGGAAGCCAGGTAAGGATTTTCCTCAGTAGCAATAGTAGTTCCAGTTGCGGTAGAATGACTCTGCGTATACGTGACACCAACCAGACCTGCCGCAGCAAGATTTTTCAAGGAACCATTTATTACTTCATGATTATAATTAACACTTCCGAACATTTCCGAAGAACGTTCAAACACCATCCATTCATACCATTCGCCAAGGGTAAGTTCTGCTGCAACGTCCCCATGCTTCGGATGAACGTAATGAGCTTCTGCCTCCTCGGATGCTAACGAAATACATTCTATAGCTTTATTATTTCCTCTAAGAATAATTTTATATTCTCTCCCGTTAGCCGTAGGGGTTTCGTACCCAGGTGGAACCTTCTTTGAGTTATCTTCAAAATATAAGGCAGAACAAGTAACGCCACCTCCTATGGTCTTGGGCATTATTGAAGATATTTTTTGAACGCCTGACCGCTTGTATCTCCATTCTCCGCGTACCCCCCTTGATTTGTTAGTTCTATTCTTCTTAAGTAACTGACTTGCGAATAAGGCTAAGTTTACTTTACCAAAAGATAGAGTGTAATCCTTAAAGTCTCCTACATCAACCTGCTCGTAAGATAACCCATCCTCCCTGACCATAGTACCACCCAGCGTGCCATCAGAGCTGGCATCGGTCGCGCGGTACCTTATACAGTCCTCTAAGTCAACGCAACTATGCGATGGTTCGTAGTAATACTTTGCGACTGTTGGAGCATCTTTGTTCGTGCACCATGCGGTACCGCATGGATTGACTTGTCGATGAAATGCCCCCTTGTTTCGCTTTAGTTGTTGTAGCACTCCTGGTATAGCAAAGCACTTTCCTTCGTAGGCCAAGTTATCATCAATAGAAAAGCTTATACTTACTGCCTTCCATAGTCCATTATCGTGTACATCAAAATAGCCGGTGATTCCATCTGTATTGTCTGCCAGATCAGAACTAATAGATACTAGTGTTCCTTTTGGTTTCACGTAGTTATTGATCGAGTGTTGAAATGGTCCTACTGTAGGGTCACTCCCCTGCATCCAGGTACCACTATTTGCTACTACCCCTCTCTTCCGCAGTCGGCTTTGGGTCCAAGTACCATTCGTACTCCGATGCATATTATTAGTAGGATTAGTCACGAAGGCATTCTTATCCTCCGCTGTCATAGTGCTCCATACAAACCCCATTCCTATAATCGTTCCAGGATCCTGCCATACGTCAGAGAATAATGAATACGTATCCGCCCCATTGAAACTACCGGGTACTGTCGCTTTACCGGCAAAGCTACCCACGGTATTCTGTATGATCCCACCGGGGTATACAAAATCCTTCTCTTCCACATCTTCCCAGAATATCTCATCGAACCAATAACAGGAAAGCACTGGGGCTTCCCGTAACTCAAACAGATCGAAAGTTGGAGAGACTCGGTAAACTCTTCCGCCATACTCTGGATCGAGTCCTTTGGTTCCAATAAATAGTAATCCGTTAAAGTGTGCTATATTCACAGCGGTAACTCCGGTTCCTGTGAAATATTTTCCAAGACTTACATCTGTCCATGTATCACCGTCAGGTGTTTCGTAGACGCAGGTACCATCGGAATTAAGCGCATACAATTTATCACCTAGGGTCGAAGCAACCATCTTTTTAATCGTGAGACCTATGGAAGGAATGAGGTCTTCCCAAGTATTAGGATCAGAAACTAAAGCACGTTTTACTACCCCAGAACTATCTACAGAATAGATATGATCCTTAAACTTCACAATAGAATGCACCGTAGTTGCGGTAGCTCCCGTACTCACTATCCCCCAAGATGCTCCACCTGTCCCCGAACGTAATATGTCAGCTCCAGAGGAGCTATCGTTGTGCGCCCCAACGTATAAAAAGCCGTCCGCCTCTACACCACAGATGATGGAGTCGTAATTGTGCTCAAATATCTCTTCCCATGCTAGCGTAACGTCTGATCGAAAGACCTTCCCACCGTCACAAAACGCATATATGAAGTTAGCATCATTAAGAAATAGTGTTACTGCATCGGTACCAGTATTGTAGGCTTCTGTCCATACCTCGTCGAAGTAATGAATCTTACCATCGCTATCACCTGCGTACATAAAGTCATCGGGACCAATTCCGAAACAAGTTATTTCATCGGCGGAGGTAGTGTAAGCAATAGCCCAGGTAGTTCCGTTGTCGACACTATTAAGGATGAGACCATTCGGTTTCGTGCCTGCATACAACGTACCATCCGGTCCCTGCGTCATACAAGATACTTGCTTATCCCCTATAGACAAATTGGACTCCTCCCACACTCCTGGTGAAAGAGCGCCAATTGGGATATCTTTTTTTGCTATGAACAGCTCGTTCTTCTTCGCAAAGAATTCATTTTTCTTTAGATTGCGAACGTTTCTTTTTGAAACAAAACTGTCAGTACCAAAAGTGAACAGGGTATCCTCACATATAAACATTTTCGAAGGAGAACGATCTTCGTTCCAACAGCAGTGCCATTCCTTTCCGTCCGGGGAGCCAAATATGCCAGACATCCCTGCCTTATTCGCGGACTCAGTGCTTGGGCTGTAAGCCACGTAGATATCACCGTTAGAGCTGTATGCGATATCCTTAGCGATACCAATCGTACTTTGCGGGATAGACACGACCTTTTCCCAACTGCCCTCTTCGCCAGTCTGGGACCGCCAGATACCCTGTGTGGTAAAAATTATCAGGTGGCTTCCTATAGATCCTATTTTCTGGACAGGACTATCAATTTCTACAGTCGATACGGTCCGCCAAGTAGCACCGTCATTGGTGGAGGCATAAATAGTGTTACCGCCGGGATGCTTAGCAATAAAAAATAAATTACTTCTGTGCTCAAGCAAGTCAGAGCTCGCGTCTCCGGCAAGCTGGTTCACGGTAAACGTTAGCCCGTCGGTAGATTTCCATAATGCCGAACTACCACCAATAGTACCCACATAGAGATTATTCCGTACAACCTTTATATCATGCAAAGAGTCTATCCCGGTAAAGTTTTGATGACTATCGCTCCAATCAAGTCCATCGACAGAGGAGTACACATCACAGCCGGAACCCGGATTACTGGTACAGATATAAAGTTTGTTTTGGTAAGTGGCTATTCCAGTTATTGCCGAACTGTTGTTGGCAGCAGCGTATACCCGTTGCCAAGTTTGACCGTCGTTATCTGATTTATATACCCTTCCGACGGAAGCCTCAGTGCTAGTACAGAATAGGGCTCCGTCGAACTCAGTCAAGCTTGTAATTGTAATAACTTCTGGGTGTACGATATCTGACTCGTACCCATCTGCGTATAATTGCGGCTCTGGAGGACTTGGATATATATTAGTTAGCGAATCCCCCACGCCCGATATAGTGAAAATGCTACCATCGACTATAACTTCTGGCATTCCTGTGTTGGTAGTATTGTAGAATCCTTGCCGTAAGGATCGCAACGGCTGCTCCTTTCCACCAGTGTAAAACCCATCGCTGATGTACTCATAAAGATTAGCCTCCTCCAGGTGTTGGCCCGGTGCGATGTAACCAGATCCGGCACCGTATCGTTTGGCATACGCGCCTACCATTAGGTCCATTTTTTCAGTATCGGTAGCAGGGACTACGATCTCGTCTGGAATAAGTTTAGCTACTGCCTTTGCTATTTCGACTGGAGAGACCTTATCGATTTTACTACTAAGCGTTCTTATTATTCCTATGACTTGTGCCATAGAGATGGTTCCTACCGGCTCGCCAGTAGCGTGCGAAGTACCACCTAAGAGCAGCTCGTTAAACCCTTTAATGCTATGCATGGATTGTTCCTCCATTTAAACGTTTCTTTACAATTCAGTTGATTACATACTATAAAATGGTACTGGGTAACTTACTTTTAAAATAATCCGGCATTGGTAGCATTGTTATTGGTCATGTCGTCGACCGTGTATATATCTTTAACTTCCTGACATTCTCCATCTATATCATCCATTATACCAAATGGACCAAACGGATACGCTGTAAAAAAATCTTCTGGTGCATGGTCAGTCACGTAGCGATGTTTTTTAAGATGAAACGTTAAGTATTTTATACCGCTTAAGCTGTTGGTTTCGATATGCATGTAGGTCAGCCAGTCTGCTTCCTGAAATAATCCTTTACAATCCTTTAGGTGGCTTCTACCAAGTCGCTTCACTATGTAGTTGTTTCCACTATCAGCTATGATCCCGGCACCACCATCTAACTGAAAACCTGTTATGAGAGAAAAGCCCTCATGTTTCGCAAAGTTCTTTGTGCATTCTGTTGTCTTTTGTAGAGCAGAAGCATCGTTCCCGAAACCTTCTAACCTTTTCATGAGTGCTAAATAATCAATGATGCAAGACATCACACGATAGCCCTTCGCTTTATACTGCTGGATCATTGTGACAAATTCGTGATAACCAAACGTGGTTGGGAGCCTTCGCACCACTTTAAGATGAAAGCCATTCTTGTTGAACTCCTCAACAATAAAATTAATAACCTCATCGTCAGAGAGATCATCGGGTAATCTCTTAAACATGTTTGCGTATGCCATTCGATACCATATCAGTAGATTTTCGGTGGCCTCGTTTTCTAAGGATATTACTAATATCAGAGGGGTCTCGGTGGTGCTTAGTTTAGGTTTATTATGTATAGCTATCCATCTCGCCATGTCCATCATTATGCCAGATTTATAGTTGGCCGACAGTGCTGCGAATGCAACGAACTCTCCAAGGGTAGGTCCCCCATTGGAACCAAACATTTTGTTTAGCCCCTGCAGCCCAGTCCTAAACACGTTGGACTTTTTTCGTAATTTGTTGGAGTTGAGAGCTTCCTTAATAGACTCTTTATCGGTGAGGTCTATTTCTTCTATCGTGTCACTATGTTTGTCGCCAAGAGTCCCATGCGATTCTACTATTTCTCTCGCATGGCCTAACATCTCGTTTAATAGGGTATCTTTGTGGTGGTCGTCCGTACAAGAACTATAATTGTAATTCTTAGCGGATAACCTACGAACAAACTTATCCTGATTAGCATAAGTTATGCTATTTTTTATCCGTTGTTGTAATGCAACGATTCTTTGATTAGGAACTTCTTGATCCCTTTTTAAGATAACCTCCAAGTCACTGAAGATCTCTGGCTCCTGTATGACTACGGGAGAATCTTTAAATTTTAGAAGCAGTACCGCGCGTTCCTTGTCTATAGATAGATCTATTTCATATTGTAGTATTTCATCTAGTATTGCTGCATACAGTTTAACAAACGGATCCACTATAATTGGGTTTGTTGGATCGTCTTCTTTTACTACTGTTGTTAGTGCTCGCAATAGTGCATTTGTATACTCCGAAGAAGAGTACGTTTTAAGACACAGAGCATCTAAAAATAATGATGCATTCAATTCCGACATGTGATCATCTCCAAATATATTATGTAACTAAACTAATCTTTAGAAGGAGCACGTAATGGACCCCTATATAAAATTGATTGAAACTGGAGCGTACGATGGTGGAACTGCCCAGGATATCGCCGCTTGGAGGAACAACACCTACGGTACCTTTCGAGCAGCATCGTGGTCAGACAGGTCACGACATCTTGTCAGGCAAGTCCTAAGTCTTAGCATGTTGTACCTGATATATGATGAGCGGCCTGGGTTTTTAATAAATGAGTATGCAAAATTTCTAAAGAGGCTGTGTCTCGAATTCAAGGATACTGTTGGAAGTGGGGACCTTAGTCCCACCGAAGAAGTCATATGCCAAAAAGCTATTCGCATAATTGAAGCCTTCGAGGCCCGTGGGCCAGGGGCAATTTTTGGAGTGTTCTCTCCTGCGGAAGTATTGTACTACTTTGTCAACGATGGGGCATATGTTCCGAATGTCGGACCAGTCGCAACCTATGAAGCCTTTCTCGATTTTCGGCACCAAGTAGTATGTATACACACCGACAGACCAGTAGAACCAACTACTATTTCTGAAGTTGCTCTGTTGGTACCAAGATTGGCTACAGAAAGGGTACATCTGCAACCGAGAGCTTTTTATAAATATCAATTCGATCTTACGGACATGCGTAAGCCAACCTATAACTTCTTTCACTTTTTTGCATGTTTTGATATATCCGAGACGGCGTTCTTGCCTTTGCTGGGAATACTAGCCGCGCATGCGCATGAACTGGACTACAATAATATACAAGGAACTAATTCGAGTATATTTTATAATCTGTTCCGAGTAACTTTTTCTTGGACGGATCCCTTCGACAAGGGCCCGAAAACAGTTCCCAACCATTCCATAGTACCATTCGTAGATCTGTTAGTCTCGTTTCGTAAAAAACATAATATGGTGTTCGATCGCCAATTGCTTGCCCAGATATTCCAGGGTACTGATCTGGAAGCCTTAAGGTATATAGAGCAATCCGATCCATTCGCCATAACCACAGAGACACACAACATTTTTATCAATAGTGTATTTGGAGAATTCGCAGAGCTTAATATTAATGCGTCGACGGAAGCGGAGGATCCCGACGAGGATCCAGCAGCCGGAGATCCTAATGAAGATGATCCCGACGATCCGGATGGAGCGGAAGGAGGAGCCGATGACCCTGAAGATTCAGCTGATGATGCAGAGCCAGTGGAAACTGCCGAGGAAGTTAAAGTACACACAAATGATAACGTTGGCATCGAAATCACCCCAGCTGAAACAGAAGTATCAATCGATGGAGTAGTTTTTCGCAAAGAAGTACGGGGCCTTATAAATGATTACCTTATCAAGCCTCCTCCAAAAATGTCAATGCAAAATTTACAGATACTAAAGATATTAAAGGTATATTGGTTAAACTTGTTAAGTATACCAACTATACTTGCAATCATGAAAGTAGCAAACTCACCGGTGAAAATAACATTTAACAAGTAGAGGTACCTATGAAAGAATTAAAAGAGTTTATCAAAGCTGCCCGAGCGGAAGCAGAAAAGAATTATGAAACAGATGCGGTTATACTGGACGGTGATATGGAGTCCTTGGCTGCCAGCATTAACGCCAAGGCAGGTCGGTTTCTCGTTGACGAGCATCTCGTCACTGAAAAAAATACTGGCAACAACACTAGATTTCTGGCAGCCAGCGAATCCTTTGAGAATCCAATCTCCGGCAGTGGAATGAACAGAGACGAACTGGATGCATTTATTAAGGATTGTCGAGTTCCACAAGAGTACGTAGAAGCTTGCACTATTGCTGTAGCCGGCATTATTGCTAAGTCTGTGGGATGCGAGAGCAACGTTGCTTGGAATACTCATAATACGGTAGCATCCAAGTCTGACAACAACATGACATTTTCTGATTACGCTGACAACCTTCCATTAAGTTCTGCTACAGAATTGGGACTTCGGGCAAGTTCAGAAGAATTTGGTATCGACATGGACAAGTCAATCGTGGACTTAAAGACTGCGATTACCGTTACTGTTATGTCGTTCCATACCAGACTCACGCCTCGAGCACTGGCCAGTCGTCCAACAGCAGACGTTGCGATCACGTACAAGCGGGAAGAGACCGTGATCATGGATCTTTCAAAGACGTCAGAGGAATCCCCTGACATATCGCTTATTCAATTGTATCACAACCCGGATCCAGTTCGAAATTCTCTCAAACCCATTCGCATGCTAGAAGCAAATGATGGTAAAGATGTCTTGGTTGATGATGAAATAGCAAGGATTGGAAAGACTGTCAATTTGCTACAACTATCCATCGACAAAGATAAGCCGGGCTATGGGGCCATCAATCGAACTGATACAGTTGATGACTCGGTACATATTAAAGAGCTTCTATTTTCTTTGACCGGTGGCACCACTCCGGCAACGGAATCCTTTTCAATGATAGTCCCATCATCCATATCCAAATTTACCAGGGTACTCGATGGGGAATCCGATAAGCGGAACTGTCATTTTAATCACACGATCCTGCTTGAAAACGAAGCACCGCGATCCAACGCTGCACCATCCGCTATCATTGATGGGATGCACGCAGATGATAGGATTGCAGTAACCGCTACCATCATGGGATCTTGCCTGCTCTCCACTGGAGATATGAAAGTTCTTGCCGAGCTTGCTTATGCCGCGCATAACGTGCAGGGAAACGCTCCTGGACCTGCCTGCCTTGCTTTGGTTGAAACATTTACTACAGCGATCGTTACGGCTTATATCCCTGGAGCAAAGTTCGGGGAAGAGAACGTGCGGAAAAGTAACATGGCCATTAAGTCCAAAGTTGATACTATCAACTTTGCCATCCCAGGCGGCCGAAACTATGTCTATGATTTTCCAATTGGGAGTTCTGGCGGAGATCGACAGGCGGCCACACTGAATGATATTATTGGCATCGGCCAAGACATCAAGGTGTTGGATGTAATCTTAGGCACTTTGGATGAAGTGCATGATTTTAATAAGCTAACCAACATTCCAAATCCAATCATCAGTGAAAGAGAAGTTGGTAAGCGTTATGTTGCAGGCTGTAAGGTCAAGCCATTTGTTTATAAAGCTGAGATCAATATTGAGGAGATCCCTAACGAAAAAGCAGCGGATCGACCAGGGGACATCAAGCAGTATATCTCTACCGTGCTGAATGCAGTGATCACAGAAGTTGAAGAAAAATCATTGTATCGGCAGCAACTTCCAGATGGCTCAGTTCCGGTATATACACTGATCACGTCCGGTAAAATACTTGGTAACGTAATCGGAGTGCCACACATCCACAACCATCTCAATACTGGTGTGAGAAGAAGTGAAGACGGCGCTGAGTATGTTCTTGTTCTCGATAATGGTTCTATCCTTGAAGTTGTTACGACAACTTTTGAGGCTATTGGTAATAAAATTATTATCATTCCTAAAGTTAAAGGTAGCAAAACGTCTATCCTTAACTTTGGTCATAACTGGGACTATGGCACGTTGATTGCACAGTATGTATCTGCTTCTGGTGCTGCACACCAGCGCTTGATCGCAAATGCAAGAGAGCTTCCAATTATTACTAATCCGATAGGAGCAGTCATAAGTGTCGAGGGAGTGAACGAAGTTAACTGGCTTCCGTCAGTGTAATAACATTTCGCTATCTGTAGATGGTAAACTTTTAATCTACCCAGTCTGCCGCGTTGGCAGACTGGGTAGACTACCTATATTTTTTTAGAGTTAACTGAACATACTATGAATGTAATCACACTGCTAACGGGAGGTCCGTATAAATGAAAAAGAAATTAGCCATAATGAAGGTTTCTATTAGACCGGATGGGATTGAAGCACCAGTCATAGAGACTGACTCACTTACGATAGGGAATACTACCATTACTGATATCGTAGATGTATCAGACGGTAACGAAACCTCCTTGCTGCGGGCCGGTGGTCTTAAGGCGGTTATAAACGATGCAATGGCAGAGGCCCAAGAAAAGTTTGACGCTATCAATTCTGCGGTCACTTCCCTCAGTGAGGGAATGGGCAGTCCAGATAGCATACGTGACATAGAAAATCAATCAACGTTACCAATCGAATTACATGGTAACGCGGACCTTTTATACGACGGAGTCCATTTAACATATCTAATGAATCCTACTCATTTTGAGTACAAAAATTTTTTTTATCTGTCAGACCAAGCTACCGACTTGGGTCGTCGTACCTTAGTGGTCCCGGCATTCTTGAGCGTTGCAATACACTCAGCTGCGAGGGTGTTCGTCCTGACCGACCTACTAGAGATTGTTATTCCGAAAACTAATTTTGGAAGGAGTCATTACATTTATGCATGCGACGATGGTACAGGAACGGCAGCGCCGGTAATCATTATTAGTATTAATAGTGATGCCCCAGAGAACTATACTGTTGAGAACAGCAGGAAGATAGGCGGGTTCCATACACTGTGTGAGGATGTTGGTAACGCAGTCACGCTGGAGCACAGCTTGCTTGGCTGGAAAGCAGGGACAATCCTTCCGAATTCTATCTGGAGTCTTAACTTTAAGCCAGCTACGTGTGACCCCGACGCGATGGTGTATGATCCCAAGACTGGAAAATGGATAGATATATATTTAGGTGGTAACGGTCATTCATCGCATAGGTCCGAAAAAGAAATTGACAATAACGTTGATTGGTATACTTGTCAACGTATGCTGGCCAAGCAAGGAAAAGTGCTTCTGGATGAAGTTGAATTTTTATCAGCTGCTCATGGTTCTCCGGAGAATGTAGGGCTGGTCACCATCAACACGCGGGTTGACCTTGGATTAGATTTACTATCTCCAACGGGAGGTGCTCTTATCCTAGCCCACCCTTTAGGTACTGGGAGACAGCATCAGAAATCGATAGTTGACACCATTCGTGGACCTTATAGCAGGATTTCAATGTCGTTTGTTGGCCCCATAATACCTAATGACACCTTCTTGTTTACAGAATTCTTATCCACAGGTCTTTGTTTAAAGGAGAAAAGTCCATATGCGGGCCCTCTCCTTAATGCGCCCCAAGGTCTGTTTGAGGCGCATTACTGCACGGAGACAATAATCACCGACGACGGAACAGAATGGAGATATAATCCTGAAACCAAGTTTGGATTTTGCAAATACGGCAGCGCACGAGATGGCGGCCTTAAAACTATAAGCAACCCTTCCGGGATTTCGCCAGCTATGGTATGGATAAAAGCCATGAATAGCGCGACGTCTACAGTGATGTATCTCGATTCACAAGGGCCGGGCAGATTTGGTACTATGGCAGATGATTCTAAATTTACCGATAGTCTGCATATATTCGCGAATACCTCCATGACTAGTGAAACTATTTCGTTAGGGCATCATCCAGCGGTTAATGGCCATAGTATTACGTTTACAACAGTGACCTCCCCGCTGGCAGCAGGTTTGTCGTCTGAGGCGGTAGGCACAGATGGTCACATCGTAGTAGTCGTAGGGGAAAAGGGCAAGATCATTACCTCTTATAACGGCATCGACTGGGTTATACGAGATAACGCTAACG
>Ga0233414_10000349_pt1 | contig 19568 bp, 6 predicted proteins | sample Na_anoxic_10_MG_FD_189020 | JGI IMG/M metagenome (GOLD analysis project Ga0233414, IMG submission 189020) | Seawater microbial communities from Saanich Inlet, British Columbia, Canada - Na_anoxic_10_MG | ecosystem: Environmental > Aquatic > Marine > Inlet | place: Canada: British Columbia... | reverse complement strand
AATGTAGTTAATATAAGATTTTTTACTATAATATAATAATTAAATATATTATATTATGTCTCAAAAAGTTACTATAACGAAAAATAAGATAAATGGACTATTAGAAAGTCAAGTAACACAACCAACAGATGGAGTTCCATTAAGTATGTTGAATGATTTATCGGGTAGTATAGCTATTGATATTTCAAACTTAGAAACCCAAATTTACGATTTAAGTTATTATGTTTATAATGATTTATCCGGTGGGGGAGGTGGTGCTGGTGAAATAAATATTGGCACTTATACTGATACAGCAACTACTATATTTCCTAATGTAACTACATTATTATTTGATGCTTCAAGTTTCACCCTAGATTTAAGTGGGACGTCAACAATAAAAATAGATGTAGATGTATCTGGTGGTTCTGGTGAGGTTACCTATTCAGATTTATCATATCTATTATTTGATAACCCATTGATATCTACTGATTGTAGTAGTTATTCCACTGGCTCTCAAAATATTACAGTTAAATGGCAACCACCTAGTCAAACAAAAGCAGCATTTAATTTTACCACTTCATCTAATACATCTGCCGATGAATACAATTATCTACCTTTTATAAATGATTTAATAATTGGATATCAAGTCAGCGGAGGGATTTTTACTGACTTTTTATATTCTACTGATGTTACTGGCTCTAGTGGTTTTGCTCCTGTTAAGGTAAATCAATTAGATGTAACTAATACTGGATCTTCAGTTACTAGAAATGTTGTAGCAAATGGTTCAAATGCTAAAATTAATCTTAATTTATCTGCTGCTGCAATAGGTCAATCTTATCAATTTAGAATAGCTTATACCAATAATTCTGAAGATACTAATTGGAATTATTTATATTGTCCTGATGGATCTTATATCCCTTTTGGAAACCCTGGACCTGCGAATCCTCCATCTTTATTAACAATTAATTCAAACTCTTATAGCCAATTAGATGTGGGTGGACAAGGTGCTGTTCCTCCTCCAGGACTAGGAACAGGAATGGATGCTAGTTTAAATTTACCTTGGGGTGGAACTATAGTAAAAATTGGGTATGGATTAGATGTATCAGGACAAAGAAGTAATAATTCAGTTCAAGTGGATGGACATTCCATAAATCAATTTACATTTGATGTATCTCTGGGATGGTGGAATGGACCCAATCCCAATTATAACTTACAAAATTGGACTACAAATCAAGATCCATTTGCTTATCCAGAATACTTATATAATAGTGTAGCAAATACCTATTATGCGGTTAATAATGCGGAAGATTTTTCCAGAACACAAGTTTATTATACAGGAGCAAATAAAGCTGATGGTGTAGTTATTCCTTTAAGAACTATAGTGACAAGTGACTATGATAATTTTTTAACTGGAGATTTAAGTGCTACTAATGATGAAGGATATACTAAGTATTCGGCCAGACGAAGAGATACTTATGCTTCAATAGATGATATTTACTTTTTGGGAGATAATAGTGGTATTAATTTTACAGACACATCTGTCTATAAATTAGCAGCTAATTATGGAGCACCTACACCAGGTGTTATTACACCTACACCAGGAGATTTAGATATTTCTTTTGTAGATGTAAATTCAATGTTAGGAAAGACGTGTAGTGGAGAGGAAATATGTTATATTGAATCTAAAGTAACAGGTAATGGATCTCCGTATTTAAATTTAAGTTCAAAACCTAGAGTGGGATTCACAGGTCAAGATACTCCTACAACTGATACTAGTGGTAATCTCACATTAAGTTCTTCTGCAACAATTGAGTTAGGAGGTGTAGATATAAGAAAAAAAGGATTTTATTTAGGATTTGACTTGAGTCAAGTAAAATTGACAGATATATCTCTTGGTGTATTGCGTGATATATGTAATAATAATTATCAACCTTATGAATGGGAACTTGAACAGAAGGTTAAAAAAAGTGATGGGGGAATAGTAACAGAATCATTAACTCCATTTCCATTTAATTTAGCTAAAAAACCTGAACAAAATACAGGTTTATCTAATATTTCTATATCAGTAATTAATCCAACTTTAACTGGAACGGCTAAGTTTTACGGATTAGCATTACCAACGAATTCTAGCGATGATTTAAAATTTCCAGTTTCATTTACAATTAATAATTTAGATCCTACATGGGCTCCGAGCGATGCTACTTCAGTAGCTTCCCTATACGATGTATCATTAGTTTATGATCCTAATGGCCAAACATCATATAGTAATGGAGTCGTAGATAGACAAAATTCAAGTTGGGTTCCAAGTGCGACAAATGAGACATATACTCCTAGTATAACAGATTTAATGGTAGATTATACTGGTACTACAACATCGGATTATAATAATTTTAAGTATTCAAGAGATATCTCTGGTACTAATTATGGGGCTGGAGAACAATTTAAAATAAGTATAAATTTAAGAAATAATGTTACTTTAAGTCCAACTAATTCTCAAAGCTATATAGTTTCTAATGATCTATCTGGGAATGGAAAAGCATGGTGGTGGGATTTTACATGGGACATTGGATATGTTAATACACCCACACAGACACAACCTCCAACTAGTGTTTTTGGAACATTACCAAATAATACTACGATAACATTGGTTAAATCATTAAATCCATATTCAGTATCTTTTGCTAATACAATACCATCTGTGTTTGCTGGAACTGATATAATATCATATGAAACTGCTATGTGGGGTAAAGATGGTTGGTTTGGAGATAGTAGTGCAAACATCCCTTTTGAATCAAAAGAATATCCATATATTGATTATAACAATTTTTATGGTGTCAATGAAGATTATAGTGTTTATGATGGAAGTGGAGTTACTCAATCTATTATTTATAACAATGTAAATATATTTAATAGTGGAATCGTAAATGTAACAGAAAATAATTTAAAATGGGTAATATTTAAAATTTATAGACAACAGTCAGGTACAAATAAATTAACATGGAAAGCAACAACAGAAGTAAATGGAACAACGTATCCCAATACATTATCAAGATGGCAAACAGATTATAGAGTCTTTTATATGGAAGAAGATGACACAGGAGCATCAGCTTATAATGTGTCAGGACAGTCTGGACAACAAAGTTATACTCCATGGTTAGATGTTCAAAATATAGATACAAATGCATCGTCATTAACAAGTTTTTTAGCTGCTCAACCAGGAGGGACAAATAACGGATGTAATGCTGCATCTACAGCTGGAGCTGGTACGGGTCAAATACAACGATTCAGATCAGGTGCTACAAATTTTATATATCAATATTTAGCATTTGGATTAAAACAAGGTGTTAAATTAAAAGGTATAGAAGTATCCTATGTTTAACTTAATATTTAGTTAAAAAAATATATACATTATAATACAATAATATATATATATGACAACTAATTTTTTAAACAATGATAATCAGACTTCTTTGTTATTTAAACGGTTCCAAAATGTTGTTCAGACAGGAATAGATGAGGGCTTTGGAGAAACCCAATTTAGTGCAGAAGGTGCAAGATCATTAAAAAATGTCTTTAATAATACAATTTTTAGAAATGATGTAGATTCTAGTTTGAATCCAATATATTATTGTAAGGCAATGACATTAGGTAGTCCTGGTTCACCAGACATTTCGTCTGCAGAATGGGATTCTAATACAAATAATATTTTAAATCAAACATATTTTCCTTATCAAATTCCAGGAACAGATTTAACTTATTATAAAGATATATATTTAAAACCAGTTCAAGGAACCCTTAATGCATGGTTTTTCCCGACTACTACAGATGACACAACTGATGTTAATTTATTAAAGAATATGATTCCATTTAACTATAATCCTATCTATAAAGATGCTTTTACTCCAATTGTAAAATTTTATAATGGTTCTAGTTGGACTCAACAAGGACAAAATGATACAACAGGATTAAATTGGTTAGTAGATTATGAATCTGGTGTATTAGAATTATACCAAACAGCTAGTATTTTAGAAAATTCACCATATCAATTAAATTTAAATGCAACAGATGAATTTGGTAGATTACGAATATCTTGTATTTGTTACACTGGACCAATGGGAATAACAGGTGGAGGTTCGGGGTTAATAAATGTTGGTGATATTAGTAATGGAATTATTCAAAATCAACTAGATGTATCAGGAATTTATTTTGATACAGATGGATTTGATGTTAGTTTAAATGTAACAAATAATACAGCAATAATTACAAATAAAAGCGGGGGTGGATCTAGTGGTGGAATTGCAGATTTATCTTATAATTTTTTTGATATACCTTTAGCTCCGTATAATGGTTCAGGTACAGTGAATACAACAATAGGTGCTGGACAAATAGAATTAGATTGGTCTAATCCATCTAGAGTACAATCTGCTTTACCATTTGGTACTTTTACATCTTATGAAAATGGTTCAAGTAATCAATCTGATTTGGTACAAATAAAGTTTCTCCCATTCCATCAACATTTACATATAGAATTTATGGAATTTAATGGTGCTGGAGTTCCTAATGGTGATTTAAGTAATAATAATGATTGGATAGATATTTCAATAAATAATAATGTACCAAATCAAAAAGTTATACCTAATACAATAAGTCAATTTTTTCTTAATGCTGAATCTACTTTTGATCCTTCTGTATCATTATTAAATAATTTAGGCGGAGATACAGCTCCTTACACTAAAGCACTCTATACAGGATTATCATTAGGAAAAGGTTATCAATTCAGATTGTATCTAGATAATAATGGAATTAACTTACCTGTCAATAATGGTAAAGATATATTATACGGACAAGATGTATCATGGAATTATTTATATATACCTGATAACTCTTCAGTGGGTACTAATTTTATTAAATTAGGAAGTTATGGTCCAGCTGAAAAACCAACTGATGCTACTTTTAATACATTTAATTGGAACACACCTAACGATTTAAAAATATTATTATCCACTACTAATGATGCAGATAGTAGTTTAAATACCCCTTTTCCTATAAATCCTCTATTATCATTGAGATATAAGTTCGGTATTGATGTTAGTGGTATTATTAATAATAGTATTCAAGATCCCAGTTCTATATATTATAATGTAGTTGTTCCATCTAATAATTATCCATTTTCAATAGAAGATCTATCATCTAATCTAGGTGTCTCTGCTAATGTAGAATTTCCTTTAATAAATGATTTAATTTTTGACTTATCAGTATGTCCTCAATTTAAATATACATTAAATAATTTATATGGTCTAAATAATGCTACTAATTACGAAACTGATCGTGCGTATAATTTAGACGTATCTGCATCTATCACAATACCTATCCCTCCTAGAAACAACGCAATTACAAAATCACAATATAAAGAATCATTATCTAATGGTGAGTTAGCTGGTTCATCTGTTGAAAATATACAGAATATAACATGGGATTTTCCTATTAATGCTATAACATCATTATCAAGTCAAGCAACAACTAAACACGAGTATGATGTTTATTTTTTAGAAAATAATAGTTCATTTGATATTAGTTTTAATACTCCAATACCGTTGTCTAGTAATAATGTAGTAGATAATTTACTTGGAACTGATAGTAGTGGATTTCAATTATCTTATTTTGATTTGTCATATAACCCACCTACTCAAAATGATATTAGCGGTATATCAAATATTACTGTCGGATATTTACAGAAAACTTATATAGACATTAGTAATGAATATTTTAATATGGATATTTCTGCTGTAGAAGCAGGAAAGACACCAATATTCCAATATCAAGGTTATTATACAGGTTTAGATTTATATAAATTATTAATAAAAAATATTAAATTAGATAACTACCAAGATATATGTAATAATGTTATCAATACTGATGAATATGATCCATATACATTAAAGTTAATTCAATATTATAACGATAACTCCCAAAACATATTAACACCTAATTTTATAACAGATGGTAGCTATCAATACTATGATTTATATGTAGGAAAAAGACCTAATAATGATATTTCACTTAGTACACCTACTTATAATTCTCCTTCTGCAACATTAAATAATTATTTAATGGGATTAAGAAGACCAAATCCTAGTAGTTCAATTCCTTTTGATATTAGTTATTCTTTAAGTGATATAGATCCTAATTGGGTTGAACCAAGTAGTCTAAATTCATTATCAGGGATAGCTAAAAATTATTTGAACTACACTGCTTCTTCATCAGGATTACAATGTGACATTGAAGTAGAACCTTATCCTAATAACAATTCAGTAACTATTAATGTTACACCTACTTTAGAAATTCCAACTACATTATTTACAACCGATAAGAAATATTCTAGAGGTGACACTGTTGGTTCTAATCAATTTGAATTTACTGGTGAATATGCTACTAATGTAACTTTTGGATTAGGACCACAAAACATATCTCCTATTGGCATTTTATTTGGAGGTAAGACAATTCTGTTGGGAGGAAGAAAACTTTGGTGGGATTACACCTGGGGAGGAACAGGAACACAACCAACTGCTCTACCAAGTGGAGTTTTCACTTCTAATCCTTCTTCATCAATCGTATTTATTAAAGCAATTGGATATAATGGATGGTCAAATGATACTTCTTATGATCATAATATTTCTATTACAAATAAACAGTTAATGTGGGCAAATGGTGGATTTGCAGGAGTTGCCCTTTCATCATTAGTAAATAATCCTTATATAGATTTTAGTAATAATTATTATAATCCAAATGGAGAATTACTAGACTATAGCATATATAATTTATCTGGATTAAGTGGAGAAAGTTTTTCTCAAACGTATACTGCTAGTCCAGCTCAGAATAATTTTTGGAATCAAACTCAAGGACCAAGTACAACAGTTAATCGTGTTTTAAAATATATTACATTTAATATAGATTGTCCATATAGAAATGATTTTCAAAATTATAATGGAGCTACTTCTCAAGAGTTTTTATTTCAAATAAATTTAAATTTAGATCATGAGCCAAATGTTTCATCTACTTCAGGTGGATATTGGCTATTCCATAATGAAAAAAATACTACAGGATCTACATTTGGTGCATTTGACGGTCAGAAATTATGGACAACAGCAACAGGTACATCAAGTGGTAGTGGATCATGGTACAAAAATATAGGAGGAGACGAGGGATATAAAATAGCTTTTCCTTCACAAACATCTGGAGCAAAGACGATTTTACAAATAAGTATTGGTTTACCAAGTGATTTAGATATCAGTATTACTGAAGTTAATATAACATTTATAGCAGTATAAAAATAAAAATAAATAAAATTTCAAATAACAATAATAAATTTAAATATTAAAATTATTATTATTTATTAAATATATATATGGCTTCAAACGATCAAAAGACCGAATTATTTTTTAAAACATTTAATAATACTGTTAATGCAGATCAACTTCAAATTTTTGCAGCACCAGATAATAAATATCCATTCAGAGATTATGTACTAAATGAAAATATTTTTTCCAATGATATACCTGGTAATATTGCTGATTTTAGTGTAAATTATTTTGGAACTAATTATTACGGAATTGCAGCTCTAGATTTAAGTAATAGTGGTGCATTAGGTGGAACACCACAACCTTTAGGTATAAGTTATGAATTAATAGGAACAAATTTAAAATACTATTATAAAGTTGAATTGGATTTTGCATTAGCAAATAATTACCAAACTTGGTATTTACCTACTGATGATATTAGTAGTAATAATAGTTTATTGAGGGATTCTATTCCTTTTAATTATGATGCAGAATTTAAATCTTACTTTCCAGCGTTATATGATAATCTAGGTGTATTTGCATATGGATTATATGATACTACTGTTCCATGGTTAGTGGATTATAAATCTGGATTTGTTCAATATTATACACCTACTAATAATGCTGCAGAACAAATATACAATCTACCTTCACCCGACGGAACAAATGGTAAACCTAGATATTCATTTGTAAAATATATAGGCTCTAAGGGTGCTTCTGGAGGCGGTGGAACTGGAGGAGATGCGTCTTTTAATAATATAGATGTTTCTAATATAACTGTAGAAAATGATGTAATAATTAAAAATAATTTAATTGTTAATAATACAATTTCTTCACTAGATAATATTTTATTGAATAAACTAACTGGTAATTCACTTACTCCATATACATTTGCTGGTAATAAATTAGCTTTAACTTTTAATGAAATGACTACGGGGCCAGGATTTCCTCCTGATCATATTTCATTAAACGGTGACTTTAAAGTTACGATTAAAACAACCACATCTGGTTTAGTCCCAACCACTATAGTTTTAAAATTTAATGCTTTTTATAGTTGTAAATTTGTTAATGGGTCTGAAACTTATAAAAGTAGAGGAATAAATATTATTAGTTATACTACAGACACAGAATTATTTCCATTGCCTCCAGATGTTAATCAATATAGATTATTAGACGGAATTGAATTAGGTTCAATACCGAGTCTGTCATCCCTATTAGTAATGATTAATTTAGATTTTAATTCAAATTTTTTTTCAGGACCGTATAATATAGACTTTATTGAAGTTGAATTTACAAATAATGGAGCTAATGGAATTGATAATGCACAATTCGATTATTGGGCTCCTAACACAGTATTTGGAATTGGAAATAGTAGTTTACAAGATACATATACAGTAGATTTAAAAGAAGTAAATTCCATAACAAATTTTACTGCAGATAAAATTAATTTAGATGGACAAATTAAATTAAATGGACCTGTTGAATTTAATGGAAAAGTTACAGGAAATATAGATGTAAGAACAGATATAGATATCTCTGGAAATATTAATTTTATTACTGGTGATATAAGCGGAGTTGATAATATTTTTATGTCAGGTAATGGTTTAATAACAGGTATAAAAGATATATATATAGGCAATGATGCATTTGTAGGGAAAGATATATCTTGTGCAGGACAAGTAATGACAAATGGCAATAATTTGTTATATAAAACAAGTGCTACTAATTGGAATTCTGAAGGAACTATTAGTGAAAATGTAAAACCTCTTGCTGATATCTCTCTCTCTACTATTGATAACTTAACTATTTGTCTTGATGGAACATTTAGATTATATGCTGAAACAAGACTTAACAATGAATTATTTACACATGAATTAATCTTTAATAGTGGTTTAAATTCTAGCAGTTCTGATAATTTCACTCAAGATATAAGTGGTATAAACCAAGCATTATATATTGACTTAATATCAAGCAAATGTAATAGTAACCAACCTCTATTTAAAGATTTAATTTTAAAAAGTAGATTAGTAACAGTTTCAAGTAATACCATAAATAGTAGTTTATTTGTTGATACAAATAGTGAAGTATATGGAAATTTAGATATAATAGAATTACAAGTATATAATAATAATAGAAATATACCTTATTTAACTGCAGATGTTCCATATAATAGATTTTGGAATATAAATAAAAATTTAAACAATGAAATAGTTGTAGGATTTCCAAGAATTAGTATTACAAAAGGAGAATTGGAAAAATATAAATATATTTCATTTATCCCTGATATATCAGGGAATAATCCAAATATTCCTTATCCAACTAATTCTATGGGTGCATTGAATTACGATACTGTAAAATTTGGAAATATTGGATATGTTGATTATTATAATATGAATTCTTTTACAATTGAACCACCTGCAGGTTGGTATACAATAGCTCAACTTGGACCAGATTTTAATTATAATTTAAAACAAATAGCTGATGGTATATTTTACATAGACACATCTTATTTTTCAATAGATGGTGTTACATCAGGTCAATCATTAATTTTTAGAGCAGGAATATATTATAATAACGATCCGTATATAGATATTATATCTAATAATGATTATACAAGTCAACAGGTAAATCAAATACGCATAGCATATGATTGTGATAATCAACAAGGTGGTACTACTTGTCCAACTGGAGGTGCATTAGTTCAAATATATTCAACTACAAATAGTAGTAGCCCTACATTAAAACATTATTTAAATATAAAATGTTACGAAAATAAGGGAAATAAAGGATGGAATTTAAATGACATATCATATAATAACCCACTAGAAGGACCTAGTGATTCTCCAATATGTTATGTTGATGTGGAAGGATTTGTAAATACAATTGAATACCCAGATTCACGAAGACCTGTACTAGGATCAACATACAATCAGTTTCTGTATTCTCCTCTATTAACAAATGGAAGTAATAGTAGTAACAAAGATATGATATATAATGGAGCGAATGTCGATATTAGTGGAGGAAATTTATCAGTTAGTGATGGTAATTTAAATGTAGAGAATGGAAACATAGATTTTTCAAATTCACATATAATATTAAATAATACTGATATATCTAGTAATAATCTAACTATTCAATCAGATAATAGTATTGTTTTAGATGTTAGTAATTCTATTTTTACATTTTCAGAAAATAAATTAGATATGAGTAGAAATGAATTATATAATATAGATATTATAAATGCTAATATTCAAGATATATGTGGAAGTTTAATAATCAAAACAAATGATAATAATATAAATGCCAGTAATTCTACGAATATTACACTTAATAATATAGTTAAATTGCCTGTGGTTGAAACGTTTGATGATTTAAGTGGAGCATTTCATAATTTTGATAGTGATCCTTCTAATAATAACAATAATATTATAGTCTATAATAAAGAAATTGATTTATTGTCATATAGGGTTAATCAACAACGTAATTCTGACTTTATAGATCCCAGTAGTAATTTAACAGATCCATTTTTATATAGTAACCCGTGTATTGTTCATTTAGAATGTTATTTGGAAGGATGGCAAGGTGGTGGTGATAGTGGTGGTGTTGCTGCTAGTGGTGTGTTGCCTGATAATAGTTTAGATAACAGTAGACGTTTTATGCCGTTTACAACAGGAGTGACACAACGAGGTGCAATAGGCTCAGGTATATCAGGTGAATTTTATGGATATCCTTTAATAAACAATGCCTTTAATTTTATAGATGTACCTGAATATGGATTTAGAACTGATGTAGATTGTATGGTGACTGGTATGTCATTTCAAACACTTAAAATAGATTCTACATTTAATCCTCCTAGTTTTCCAGGATATACTAATTCTTTATTTCAGATAGTTAGAAATACTCCGTCCTACGATCCAAACCCATTACCATCAGAAATAATTTTAGGGGTGGAAATAACGGATCCGTCATTTAGTAATTTATCTCCAGCTACAAAATATAAAATTGGGACAATATTATATGGTCCTACAACAACTTCAGGAGTAGATACAGGAACAGGTACAGCACCAGGAGAAGTATATTTTTTTACAAATGATTCATTTGTACGAGTTCCTGCAAACAAAAGAATTCATCCTTTTGTTGGATATATTAAAACAAGGAATGCAGCAATTACAGGATTTGATATCATTACCATGCGTGGATCTGTGAATGGAATATTTTATAATGTTAACAATCCTACAAATAACAATACAGGATACGCTCGTGTAAAATTATATATACATAATTATTTTGGTCAGAAAAAAGAAATAAATGTAGTACTTTAAAAAATCTTTAAAATTTATAGTAATAATTAATAAAAATAATAAATTATTAATTATTTATGAAGCCGATTTCATATATACTTCATCACCTTTATAATATCCAGCATCTATGGCACCTTGCGTGTATTTCTGTCCACCCCAATTTATATCCATAGGATTGGTGCTTTTTTTACCCTTACCTTCTTGTTCATGAAACATTTTATCTAAAGGTGTATATTGTCCTTCGTACATATTCATAGGATCATAGCCAGGATAAGAATTTTCATTATAAGGGTCATCATCACGACTAGCATCAATTAATTTGGTTTCAGGAGGTTTTTGCACAGATAAAGGAATGGCTTGAGAATCACTTCCATAAGTTAACGTGGGAGGTAATCCTCCTTGTGGATCGGTTGGACTAGGTCTAAATGTATAGACAGATTTACCTTGAGCGTCATAAGAATGTTGTAAAAATAATATGGGACATTTAATATTTTGACTTCTTTGCCAATCAACAAATTGTGTATATTCTTCTAAATTATTAAATTTAAGTGGGTTTACTCCAGGAATTTTTGCTTGACGTGAATTATGTAAATATATTTCAGTGCCTTTTTGAATTAGAATATTGGGACAGGCAGTTTTAGAGACATTAAAACCTTCAATAACATCTTGTGAAGAATAATTACAAGTAAAATATAAACCTAATAAAAATACGATTATAATCAAAAGTAATTTTAACATATATATATTAAATTAGGATAAATAAATTTCAAATATCTCTCTTCGTTAAAATTAATATCTGATAAAAATATATATGAAACTTTTATATGTAAATAATAAAAATGCAAATATATTTAAAAATGATGTAAAAAGCAAAGATGCTTTTGTCAAATATTTTAGTCCATCGTGTCCTGCTTGTATTGCGATGGAAGAAGAATGGGATGATATGTGTAAAGATATAAATGAAAAATATAACACTGATATGATTTTAGCACAAATGGATCCAAGTGGAATGAAGGAACTAGATGAAACAGAAGTACATACAGATGTAGACTTTGTTCCAACAATAGTAATATTAAAAAATGGTAAAAAATATAAAGAATATAATGGTGATAAAAAGAAAGATGAAATGATAAATTTTTTAATTAAAGAAAATTTACTTACTCCTAAAATGAAGGGTGGAAAAAAGAAAGGAAGAAAGAATAAATATATAAAAGGTGGTGCTTCTATAAAAAATGATATAATAAATATGGATAAGGAAGAAAAAATAAAACATAGTGTAAAAGCAATAGATAATGTATTGAGAGAAAATGATATAGTAAATTTATCAAAAAAATATGATGCAAATGATTTAGAATTTAGAACTTGTATTATGAATGGAATGTTTAATAATTGTATTAATGATTGTAGGATAAGTAAAGGTTTAAACGGATACTGTATACCATATAATCGTAAATATAATCCATCTTCTTCTACAGATTCAAAAGAAACAGCTATAAATGGTTATAAATTTTTATTAATACAAACAATATTAGATCAAGAAGCTATTCGTCATTTAATTAGTGATTATGGGTTAATAAATATACCTAGAATTCAAGAAAAAATAATTCAACAAATATTAGAAAAAAAAAGTAATTATGAAGATATAGATAATGTAGAAGATATAGTGAAATATGTATTAAATGTGGTAATTATGGAAATAAATAACTCTAGTCAGAATGAAATAGGTAAAGTAAGTAATATAAGTGAAGAAAGTGCATATAACGCTTTAATAAATAAAGTAAAAGTAGGAGGTAAAAAAAAACGTGGTGGTGTTGTTAAAACAAAAAAGGGAAATAAAGGTAAAAGAAGAAGTATAAAAAAATGCATTGGTAAGAGAGATGGAAAAAAAGGATGTCGTACTTGTTGTAAAAAATATAAAAAAAAATATAAAAAATGTATAACTAAATGTATGAAGTCTAAAAAATAAATATTAATTTATTTTAAGTGTAAATATAATTAATTAACTTAAAATAAAAAATTGAAAAAGAAATAAATAGAAAAATTGTAAGATATATATAATTAACAATAATGGCAATAACCGAAAAATCATTTAAATTATTAGATTTTAATATTTATGATGAGGTGGAAGAACACGATAGTTCAAGTGGAAGTGATGGTGGTAGTGAAGGATATAAACAGAAAAAAGATGAAAAACAATTCAAGATACAGATGTTTGGAATAAATGAAAAAGGAGAAACGTTTTGTGTATTTATAAACGATTATGAACCATTCTTTTATATAAAAGTAGGAAATGATTGGGGTGGAGATAGAAAAGTAGAATTTTTGAATCATATAAAAGCAAAGATAGGAAAATATTTTGAAAATTCTATAACAGATTGTAAAATAATTGAAAGAAATAAATTATATGGTTTTGATGGAGGTAAGAAACACAAATTTGTTTTATTAAAATTTAAAAATACTTCTGTTATGAATAAAGTAAAAAATTTATATTATGTAAATGGAAAAAATGGAAGAAGATTAAATGATAATGGTTATGTATTTCAGGATACACATACATATTTATATGAGGCAAATATCCCTCCGTTATTAAGATATTTTCATGTAAAAGAAATTAGCCCATCTGGTTGGGTATGTTTACCTTTAAAAAAAGCAAATAGAATATTAAATCCGAAAACAACATGTAAGTATGAATTTGAAATAAAAAATAAGGATTTGATTCCATTAAATAATAAAGAAACACGGGTTCCATATAAGATATGTAGTTTTGATATTGAAGCAAGTAGTAGTCATGGTGATTTTCCTGTTCCAAAGAAATCATATAAAAAATTGGCTAGAAATATTATGGAATATATGGAAAATAATGATAACGAAGTAACTAAAAGTGAAGTAATGAAAATAGTAAAGACCTCTTTTGGATACGACAATATAGAAAATATAGATAAAGTATATCCAAAAAATAAACCTACTATGTCTCAATTAAATATATTATTGGATAGATTATTGACTAAAAAAATAGATGATTTATTTAAAGAAAATAGTTCAAATAATAATAATACAATTGAAAGAGCGTTTGAGAAAATGCATTTAGACGAGGATGATGAAGACAATAACGAGAATGAATATAGTTTAAAAAAAAAGATAAATTTGGATACCAATATTATAGATTTAATAAATGGAGATATAAAAAGAGAAGATAAAATAGATAAATTAACAGACGCATTTCATGGTGCAGGATTTCCACAATTAGAAGGAGATAAAGTTACATTTATAGGATCAACGTTTCTAAGATATGGTGATGAAAAACCTTATTTAAATAATTGCTTAGCTTTAAATACATGTGATAATGTAGATGAAATAGAAAATACAGAAATAGAAAGTTTTAAAACAGAAAGAGAATTATTAATGGCATGGAAAAAATTAATTTTAAAAGAAGATCCTGATATAATTATTGGATATAATATATTTGGTTTTGATTATCAATTTATTCATATTAGAGCCCAAGAAAATAATTGTGAAGAAGAATTCTTACAATTATCAAGAAACAAGCAAGAAATTTGTGGTAAAAGAAATGATGATACAGGTAATATTGATATTGAAGAAACAAAACTCGTAATTGCTAGTGGTGAACATGATTTAAAATTTATAAAAATGACTGGTAGATTACAAGTAGATTTATATAATTATTTTAGACGGGATTATAATTTAACATCATATAAATTAGATTATGTATCAGGGTATTTTATAGGAGATACAGTAAAAAAAATAGAATATTTAGATAATAAAACAAAAATTTATAGTAAAAATTTAACTGGATTAGAAAATGGTAGTTACATTAATTTTGAAGAAACTAGTCACTCATCAGAGTATTATAAAGAAGGTCAAAAGTTCAAAGTAATTAATATAAATAAGGAAGAAGGTACATTTGAATTTGATGGTGAAGAAAGTCCAAATATGAATAAAAATGTAAAATGGGGATTAGCAAAGGATGATGTAACTCCTCAAGATATTTTTAGAATGACGAATGAAGGATCTAAAGAAAGAGCTGTAATTGCAAAATATTGTATACAGGATTGTAATCTAGTGCATCATTTAATGAACAAAATTGATGTAATGACTGGTTATGTCGAAATGGCAAAAATTTGTAGTGTTCCAATAAATTTCTTAGTTATGAGAGGTCAGGGAATTAAGTTAACAAGTTATATTGCAAAAAAATGTAGAGAAAAGAAAACATTAATGCCTGTATTAGAGAAGCCTTTATTTGATGATGGTTATGAAGGAGCTATTGTATTAGACCCAAAATGCGATTTATATCTAGATAATCCAGTAGCATGTGTAGATTATAGCTCTTTATATCCGTCATCAATGATTAGTGAAAATCTATCACATGATAGTAAAGTATGGACAAAAGAATATAATTTAAAAGGAAAACAAATAAAAGAAACTGGTGAAAAAGATAATAAAGGAAACTTTATATACGATAATTTACCAAATTACGAGTACGTAGATGTAGAATATGATACATTTCAATGGCTACCAAATAATAGAGGTAAAATGGAAAAAGTACATAGTGGTAAAAAACAATGTAGATTCGCTCAATTTCCAGAAGGAAAAGCAATCATGCCTTCCATTTTAGAAGAATTATTAGCTTCAAGAAAAGCTACAAGAAAAATGATTCCTCAACAAACTGATGAATTTATGAAAAATATTTTAGATAAAAGGCAACTTAGTTATAAATTAACAGCAAATTCTTTATATGGTCAATGTGGTGCAAAAACTAGTACGTTCTATGAAAAAGATGTTGCTGCTTCTTGTACTGCTACTGGACGAAAGTTGTTGACATATGGAAAAAGAGTAATTGAAGAAACATATGGAGATTTAATTGTTGATACAAAAAAATATGGTAAGGTACATTCTAATGCTGAATATGTATACGGTGATACTGATTCTGTATTCTTCACATTTAACCTCAAAACATTAGAAGGGGAAGATATTAGAGGATTTAAAGCATTAGATATTACAATTGATTTAGCACAAGAAGCTGGAGAAATGGCTAGCAAGTTTTTGAAAAACCCACATGATCTAGAATATGAAAAAACATTTATGCCATTCTGCTTATTATCTAAAAAAAGATATGTAGGAATGAAATATGAATTAGATCCTAATAAATGTAAAAGAAATGAAATGGGTATTGTACTTAAAAGAAGAGATAATGCTCCAATTGTTAAAGATGTCTACGGTGGTGTAATAGATATATTAATGAAGGAACAAAATATTCAAAAAGCAGTAGATTTTCTACAATCATGTTTACAAAACATCATTGAAGAAAAATATCCTATGGATAAATTGATTATTACAAAATCATTACGATCTAATTATAAAAATCCTAAACAAATTGCTCATAAAGTATTAGCAGATAGAATGGGAAAACGAGACCCTGGTAATAAGCCTAGTAGCGGTGATAGAATACCATTTGTTTATATTGAAACAACAAATAAAAAAGCATTACAAGGTGAAAAAATCGAACATCCAGAATATATAATAAAAAATAAAATTAGACCTAATTACTCATTCTATATTACAAATCAGATCATGAAACCTTTACAACAAGTATTTGCATTAGTATTGAATAATATAGATAGTTTTAAAAGAAAGAAAAGAAATTTCCAAATGAAAATCGATACATTAAAAAACTCTATAGATGATGTAGATAAATTACAAACAAAAATTCAGGATTTAAAAAATAAAGAAGTAAAAGCCCTATTGTTTGAAAAATATCTTCGTGAAACAGAAAATACAAAAAATAAAATGAAAAGCCTGACTACTTATTTTAAATAATTATAATTTTATACTCGAATATAATTTATAAATCTCTAATAATTTTTTTTAAGAATAAAACACAATTTTGGGTCCATTTGCTTTTTGTGAAGACTGTGCTGTTTTTGACCGTGCTCCACTAAATTTATTGGATTGAAATATAAAATTACCACGAGCTAATCCTGAAGATAGTTTTTGTTGAACTCCTATTAACCTTTTATTTTTTTCGTATTTTGGGTATGGATATATCATTTCATTTGAAGGCATAATTGTAGTTACATATCTTCCAAAAAAGAATACATTTGATCCTGGTACTGGTATACCTAATGGATTATTAAATGATATAATAACTGTATTTAATGCTGAATCATTGAAAGCAGTATTATCTATACTTGTAACAGAGTTAGGAATGCTAATTGATGTTAATGAACTAGTATGCGAAAATGTATGTATTGGTATATTACTAACACCATTAGGAATATTAATTGATGTTAATGATGTACATGCATTAAATGCATATCCATTACCAAAACTTGTAACAGAGTCAGGAATGTTAATTGATGTTAATGAAGTACAATTGGTAAATGAATAATCACCTATAGTTTTAACACTATTAGGAATAGTAATTGATGTTAAATTACGCATGAATCCAAATACAGCGTCTTTTATTAGTGTAATACCATTTGGGATGGTAATTGTTGTTAATGAGGTACATTCGTAAAATGCATAAATTCCCATATTGGTAACAGAATCAGGAATGTTAATTGATGTTAATGCAGAACATTCATAAAATGTATATTCACCGATAGTTGTAACAGAGTCAGGAATATTAATTGATGTTAATTTATAACAATCGTAAAATAAATTTGTCTCTAATGATGTAACGCCATAAGGTATTTCTATTTCTTCTAATATTTGATTATTTTCAAATACAGAACTTCCTAATGAGGTAAGTTGTGAACCAGATTCAAATGTAATAGTTTTTAAAGATTCATTACCTGCAAATCCACCATTTCCAATAGTAGTAACTGACGCAGGAATATATAAATTAGTAATTACTGTTCTCTGAAATGCATATGTTTTAATATTGATAACACTATTTGGTATGCTAATATATGTTAATGAACTACATTCACAGAATGCCTGAACTCCAATAGTGTTACATTGAGAATTATAATAGAATATAACTGTTTCTATATTAGTAGCATCGGGGTTGAAAATAGCAGAACTAGAATATACATTAAAGGCATAATCTTGAATGTAGGTAACAGTACTATCAATAATTACGTCCGATGCACTATTATAATCAAGATAATTTGTACCATCATAATAAAATACATTCTTTGTATCAACTGTTTCTCCATAGAATGATACATTTGTAGCTGGAGACGTAAAAGTTGTACTTACTGTTGTACCATTCTTATTACTTGTTATTGTAGTATTATTTGGTATATATACAGTATTTAGATGTGACTCTTGAAATGGTTTATATCCAGTATTATCAGCATTATCAGATAAATTAACAGTTCTAATTGACAGAGGAATATATATTGTTGTTATTGTAGATTTATAGAATGCAGCATATCCTATGGTAGTGACACCATCAGGTAATATAACTGATGTTAATTTTGTATTATTAAATCCACTAATATATGTAACTGAAGCAGGAATTTCTATTTCTGTAATATGTGCTCCTTGAAATGCATAATCATCAATCTTTTCTAATTGTGAATCAGATGCAAATGTTAGGGTATTTATGGAGGTAGAATCATTAAAAGCACTTGCCGCTATTTCGGTAACATTCGAAGGAATATGAACGGATAATAATGAACTACAATACCTAAATGTTCTATAATTAATTATGGTAAAATATTCATTATCAGGAATGTTAATAGAAGTTAATGAACTACAAGATTCAAATGCATGTGAAGCAATACTTTGAACAGTATTAGGAATGTTAATTGAAGTTAATGAAGTACATTTATAGAATGCATGTGAACCAATAGTGGTACATTGAGAATTGGAATTAAATGTAACAGTTACTAAATTAGTAGCAGAAGAATTATGTGGATTATAAGTAGGATCTGTATTAAAAGCATAATTCGGTATACTTGTAACATCACTAGATACTATAATT
>Ga0233414_10000348_pt1 | contig 19592 bp, 27 predicted proteins | sample Na_anoxic_10_MG_FD_189020 | JGI IMG/M metagenome (GOLD analysis project Ga0233414, IMG submission 189020) | Seawater microbial communities from Saanich Inlet, British Columbia, Canada - Na_anoxic_10_MG | ecosystem: Environmental > Aquatic > Marine > Inlet | place: Canada: British Columbia... | reverse complement strand
CTCATCTAGAGTTTACATTGATGGTGGCTTTAATTTCTCAAAACAATAGTGTAGGAATAAACTTTAGACAGGCTAACGAAGCTTATACTTATTATAAAAATAATAATAATTTACCTAACAGAAAATATGCAGGTAAATCAGGAAATATTATTAAACAAAATATAGCATTAGCTTTTGAAGCTATTGAAAAGAAAGGGTGGGAAAATTATAAGAACACATTACAAGAAACTAAAACAGTAAAAGAATGGGAGGCAGAAGGGTATAAAGTTAACGGAGAGAACAAAACAACTAAAATTACAGGAGCAATGGCTATGCTAGGCTCAAAAATAGGTAGTTTTTGGGGTAATCTTAATGGAGATTTTGATACGCTTACTGCTGATTTATGGTTTAGTAGAATGTTCAATAGATACACAGGTAATGTTGTTGCTAAAGATAAAACAAAGGGTAGTAAAAAAAGCACATTATCAGCTATAGATTCATACAAAGGTAGTGAGCTTTTATATGGCTTTAATAAAGCACAACTTTTAAAAGGTGGGAAAACATTTGATAAATGGTTAAATACTATTGCTAAAAATTATGCGGACGGTGGATATAAAAGTAAAATTGAATTAAATATTGTAGCCAACACTCACTTTAAAAATTTAGCAGGTTCTTTACAAGACCTTCCAAGAGGAGGAAAAGAAAGAAATGCAATGAGGGATGTTGTTAAAAGAGTTCAAGGTAAATTAATAGAAAGAGGTTATCCTAAATTAGATATAGCAGATATTCAAGCAATTGTATGGTACAACGAAAAAGACTTGTACCGATTATATAAAGCAGTAAATAAATCATCAGAAAAAACAGATTATGAAACAGCAGCCCAAGAAGTACTCAGAGAGCAAGGAGTCAATGCAGAAGTCGCATTACCATTCCAAAGAAGTAAGTCCTCAACAGATGGAGGAAGAAACCAAACAGATACAGTACAATCTAAGGGTGTATCTTCAAAAGTAGAAAGCCCTCAGTCTCGTAAGCAAGAAGATAGTAGCAAAGAGGTTAGTGAAATAGAGAGTGAGATTGAATATTTAGAATCCGAGATTGAAAACAAGCAAGAGGAGATTGCGGCTGAAAAATCTGATACCAAGGATGCTATACAGAAAAAGAAGGATGAGATAGCTAAGGTAAAGAAAAGCAAAAAGTCTCCTGCCAAAAAAAGAGATTTAATTGAAGAGTTAAAGGAAGAGATTGAACAGTTAAAAGAAGACGGACTAGGAAACATAGAGTATTACATTGAGGAGGTAAAGGAAGCTAAGAGAGAATTAAAAAAGCAAGAGAAAAAGTTAGCTAAATTAAAAGCAAAGCCTGCACCTAAGCCTAAACCTGCACCTAAGTCTAAGCCTGCACCTAAGTCTAAAAAATCTAACAAGACATATCGTGCATCTTGGTCAGGTAGTTTAGATACATCAATAGAAGTATCTGAAGATTATAATCAGATGACCGACCAATGGAGAAAGAAAAACAAACAAATAAACCTTGCTTCTTTAGAAGAAGTAATAACTACAGAAGAGGCTAATAAATTAAAACTAGAGCTTCGAGATAATTTAGAAAAAGCAAAAGTTAAATTTGAAGAAGCAAAATCTAAGCCTGCACCTAAGCCTAAAGCAAAAAAGATTTTAGAAGCCATTCCTGAAACAGGTGATGTGACGGCAGAAAACAAGATAACAATTGCAGATAACTTAAGGGCGATAACAAAAGGCGTGAAAACCGCTGTTGTTTCTTGGATGCGTACAAGTAAGTTCCTAGCACAAGAGATAGGCTCAATGGTTAAGTCCGGTAGGATAACAGTTAAGCAGTCGGCAGCTATACTTAAAAAGTTTAGTGGTGTCAATATGTTTAACGAGGCTTCTATAGATAGGTTTGTAGATTTTATGGCTCGTGTTATTAATAACGCAGAATATGCAGAGCAGTTATCTACCGCAAGAAAAAATATTAAACGAGCTAAGAAAAACATTAGAACTAAGATAGGTAGTGCAGATGCTGTAGCACCTATGCTATCTCAGATTTTTGATGTTAACCCATCACTAATACCTGAGTCTGTATGGAAGATTTATACTGACCTAGTTGCTGACTTTTCAGGAAGCGGAGCTGTTATATCTCCTAGTAATGTAGAATCTGTATCACTAATTGCAGGTGATATTATCGACTCATTAAATGCAGAGTTTTCACAGACTGAAGAGTTAGGAAATAGATACGATGCCTTTGACAAAGTACTAGACAAGAAGACAGGAGCTGTAGACTATGCTGCTACGATAAAAAAGATGGAGAAGGAAGGTGTAATTACACCGGATGAGTTATCTATAATGTCAAAGTATAAAACCGATATAGCACCTCCAACTCCTAAGACACCAAAAACAAAGGCTGAGATACAGGCAGAAAAGGATGCTATTATAAAAGACATTAAAGGCTCACCTACATTAAAAATATCTAGCATTAATAACAAGTTGGATAGAGCTGTAGCGGATAGGTTTGTTTCTCTGATGTCAACCCCTGAAGTGTTGGAGTCTATGTCATTGAAAGACTTACAGCAAATTCAAAAGTTAATGGATAACATTAACAATGGATACCTACCTCACCTTGCACAGGTACAAGTAGAGAAAATGAGTAGCGTCTTGAATTCTAATATATTAACAAGTGCAATACAAGGCAGTAAGCTACTACCTGCGTCTGCTATTTATGGTAGATTAAAAAGTCTAGTAACAAAGAGAGGTGCTATTAGTGAGATGATAAGAAGGAATCCTTTGTTTTATATTGACCAAATTTTTGGAGATTTTAAAACTAAAGATATTTTTAACTCTGTATTTAATCAATCAGCTATAGCTCAGGAAAGATATGAGGCTGATATTAAAAAGATATTTGGTAGAATTGACAAGGCACAAAACTCTGTAGCTAAAACATACCGTAGAAATCCAAACGGATTAATGAAGTCTAAGTTTAAGCAGATGATTTATTCCATTCAGCTTGAAGCAGAAAGCAACCTTGGGAATCCTGAAGTGAATCAGGCAGGTGCTTATATAAAGAAAACTATAGAGGCTATAATGGACGGCAAGACAACATTCACAAAACGTGATGCTGATATGCTTAATGAAATATACAATGAGTTTGAGGTTAATGGTGAGATAGATATTAATAAGTTGTATGATTCTTTTTCTAAAGTAGAGAAGGCTTCTATAAAAGAAATACAAGACATCAACATTGAGCTTCAAGAGAAGGCAGTCTTTACAAGTGCAGTTATTCGTGGTGATAGAATGAACCCAAGAAATAATTACACTCACTTAAACGTAATAACAGCAGCCGGTAAAGATAACCTAGCTGCACCTTCAGAGGCACAGAAAATATTACAGAGTTTAAGACCTAGCACAAAAGCTAATTCTTTAATTGAAAGAACAGGTAATGTTGCTCCACTAAACTTTGATTACTATGCATCTGCATCTAGGGGTGCTAAGGGTGTTCTCTTAGACTTTTATATGACAGAACCTATAAGAACAACTCACAGAACTTTAGACAGGACTAAGGAGTCTCTTAAAGATGGTTCTAATATGATGCCCGGAAATCAAAGAGAAAAGTTCAACGCTATTAGAGATTCTTTTGATGAGGTAATAGGCAACCTATATGTAAATGCCTTCACTCAAAACGGATTGGGAGATGCTGCATTAAAGTTTATGAACAGGAATGGATACCGTGCAATACTTGCTAGTAGCACTAGGTGGATAGCCGAGCTTACATCAAACACAGCGTTTGCTTTAATAACAAACCCAAGGGCGTTTACCATAGGAGCGAAGATAGGCCTTGGTTTCCTAAATAGTGACGCTGCACCTAAAGCAATGAAGGTCTTGGGGTCTAAGCAAACCACACGTATATATCCTAGTGATTCTTTATCAGGTAGAATGGTAGACACCAACCTAATGAATCAAGCTCAGGGTGAAAAGGGAGGTAGAGTTAAGGGTAGATTTAAAAATAAGATGACACAAATTTGGAATCTAACAGGAGCAAAGTATGCAGGTAGTGTAGCTACTGTGTCTGATGCCTTGATATCTACACCCGATAAGATAGTTATGAGACCAATGTGGTTTGGTAGTTTTAGTGCGGAATTTGAAAAAATAACAGGACAAAAACCTGACTTTGATAAGATAGCATCTGAAGACTCAGCATATATGTCAGAGAATGCAGCAGCATTAAAGGATGCCACAACAAAGGCTGATGAGACTTCTGTAATGACAGGGTCAACTGCTAATCCTTTTATGGGGATACTCAAAGGACAATCAAAACCTGAAGATGGTTTGATGACCAAAGCATTTAATAACTTCAACACCTTTATGACCACGTTCTTAATATACGAATATGTAACTGCTCGTACAGGTATTGTTAATGCAGTAGGTGGAGGTGTCCTAGGAAAGGCTAAGGGAGCACAATTGCTTGCAGGTTCAGCAACTCGTATGATTACATATACAATGCTAGCGACAGTATTAAGTGAGGCTTTAACAGGACTAGCAGGTGACGAACCTGAAGAGCAAAAAGCACCCGAAAAACAGCTTGGTCAGGCCATAGCTTCTACAGTTAGTTCTATGATGTTAGGTAGAGACTTTGGTAACGCTACAAAGGCAGTTATAAACTATGGTATTGAAGAATTTAATAAGGAGTTTTTAGATTTTCTAAGAGAAGGAAAGTATGACTCTTTTAAGGATGGTATTCAGTATCAGGTAGTTCCTCAAAACAAAGACGGAAGAGGTAGCGATATAGGTGACTTTATAAAAGCAATGTCAGCAGGTTATAGCCCTTTCATTAAGACCGTAGACTTTATGATAGGCAAGGCAACTGAATCTCCTAAAGTAACTGAGGCGGCTAGAAAGAGACAGCAGGATGAGGTTATGATTAGATTACCTTTAGAGGTGTTGGGTAACACAGGTTTAATACCTCTATATAAGGATGTAAGGAAGATGGTACTTAGAAATCTTTATGGAGAGATGCGTAAGGCTAGTAATGAGTCTGCTAAAAGAAAAGCAAAAGAGTTAGATAAGTTACAGGGTTACGATAGCAGGAGTGATATGAAAAGGTATGACTACAGACTATGGATGGACACCTTCGGGCCAAACTCAATGGATTGGGATGAGGAGCAAAGAATAAAAGAGGAGAAGAGAAGATTAAGAGAAGCTAAACAGCGTATCAAAGATGAAGAAAACGGATACACAGGTAGAGGTACTAAGTCCGGATTCGGTAATAGTGGATTTGGTAGCGGTGGTTCAAAAAGAAAAACTAAAAAGAAAGGTGGATTTGGTTCATCAGGATTTGGAACGAATTAAATAATAATAATATGCCATTTAAAAGTAAAGCACAGAGAAGATATATGCATAAAAATCTACCCAAGATTGCAAAACGTTGGGAGAGGGAGTACGTTAAAGAAGTTTTGCCTGATAGGTTAGCTCCCAAAAGAAAAAGAAATAAGTAAGAGTCTACAAATCCATTAAGCAGTTTATTGCGGTGTGTCCTCCAAGTACAACACCGCAGCCTATGGCTTGCTTCTTGAAATTTTTAGCGTAAGCTGCCGCATAAGTTTTACTGTCTACACCACAACCTACTTGCATACCAAAGACTTTAAAGTTCTTACCTACTAACCATTTTACGTACGCCTCTGTGTGCGTGTGGCCACATACACTTGACATCATATTGTTTTTTGCCTTAGTTAACGCCTGACCTCCTTCTCCGTGCTCGTATAGTACGTTGTCGTACACTACACTTTCAAGCCAACTCCAATTAGTTCCTAGCACCTCGTTGTAGTCCTTAATCCAACGTGCAGGTATCTGACCATCAAATGCTTTCCTCATTATAATCCTGTCGTGATTTCCAATCATAACGTCTGCTACAGGGAAAGCTATAGCCCAATCCCTTATTCTTTCAATAGCAAGGTCAAGCTCATCTCCCCCACCCATACCATCGGGGTCTGAAACATGAAACGATGATGCGTGATTGTCCACTATGTCTCCTATAAATATTACCTGATTGCAGTTGTAGTTAGCGTATGTATCCCTGCAGAATTGAAGGTATTCTTTTAACTCAAAAGGAGCGTGAATATCTCCTACTACGAGAATTCTACGCTCCTGTTTATTCATATAATTATATGAGGATAATCTTTGTCCTTTTAGCCGTGGTCTTTGTTCTTTAAATATCATCTCCTATAGATTCCTCTATGCTTTTTAATTGCGAAATTAATTTAGCCAATGATTTTTTTGTTTCTAAAAAGTCTCTGTCAACAAGGTTCTCATATATATCATCAGAAGAGTCATTTATACTTTTCATTAAATGATTTATATGGTTTACTCTCTCCGCATCGTAAGCTGAAAGTTTGGCCATTATTTTTTATTTTTCATATACACCGTTGTACCATATATGCAGTTTCTTTTCTACGTCTTGCTCTGTACCTATCCTAGTCCTTTGTGAGACAATATCAATAAGAGTTTTTACTCTGTTTTCAGATTGGTTTAGGGCATCAATTTTGAATTGCATTTGTTCTATTGTCAAATGTAAGTCTTTTTTTTGTTTATTTAAAAAATTTATGTGATTAATTAATTCTTTATTATAATGAGGCAGAGATAGATAGTAGTTTTCCTTATCTTTTTTCTCTATAAAATTAGCCGTAACTTTTAATTTATTCTTTGTACATATTGCTTCAAACCCTTCCTTTACTATGCCGTATCTATTTTTAAAAACAATATCTGTATTTAAGTATACTTCAAGGTTTTTTTCGTAGTGAATAATAGTAGCGTGGTCTCTATCTATAAAGCTTCCTATCTTTGAAAACCCATAGCCCCTTTTTCTAAGTAAACTTGAGAAGGCCATGCGGGCATAAACGTAGTTTATTTTCCTGCTTTTTGATTGCAGGTCGCAATGAAATGTGTTCTCACATATTTCAAGTAAAGCTATTGCTTCATTGTTTAGTTTTGATTCTGTTGTTTCAGGATTGAATTTTTTTTTCATAATATGATTGGATTGAATTGTTTCTTAATATTGCATCAAGGTAATCGTTTACCTCAACGTACTCTAGGTCTATTATTAATGGAAGACCTTCCTCTTCTTTTATATACTCTACTGAATAAAATATATTACTTTTTGTGACTCCATACATTTTTTGTTCCCACCCTTCTTGTATTGGCAAGACATCAACTACTGAGGCTATTGCGTCTAGTATCTCTATACGTGACTCAGTTGATACCTCTACTATCTTTTCTATGAACCACTCCTGAATTTCAAACTTATATTCCTCTGTAAACCTCTGTCTTAAATCCATATTTATCTAATTCTTTTAGTCTGTATTCCTGTAGTGTTGACAGTTTTCCTGTTGGTGTCTTTACCTCGCTGAATAAAACATCAGCGTTGGGCTTAAAGGCTACCAAGTCAGGTATCCCATTCTTGTTAGTCTTAACTAGCTTGAGCACGTAGTACCCCTCAGCTTCAAGTTGCTTGATTCTTTTCTTTTGTATCGCTTGTTCTGTCATCTTGAAATTTCTAAGCTTCCTACTTTTTTCATTGTTTTTATTTGATTATAAAGTTACTAATTTCTTTTATAGGAATTAATACAGACATAGATGTATTATTATCACCCATTGCTTTTACGTTACCTTTTTTAAAATATTCTCTAGATACTTCCTTAAGTATTTGAGTTTCAAAAATATACATAACCTTGTCTTGGTATCCTCCTGAGAATATTATTATCCAATAGTCTGCCTGCGTTGTTGCTATCCCTGAAGGCTTCCCTCTGCTCTCGTATTCTATTGCTATATTTCCTGACTTACCAACCCAACTATCTCTCTTGACCTCAACTAATTTATCTTTAAACAAAGAGTCTACAATTCTTTCCCCTTCTTTACCTATTTCAAGGTCGTATCTAAAGTCATTATTAAAGTTCATAATAGTTTTTTAAAGTGGCTTAACGTATAGTTCTTTTTTTTACTTACGGCCTGATATATATCTTTCTCAATACCTCCCTCAGAAAATATCCAATAGACATCTGACTCAAGCCTGTCTTTGGTAGTCATCCTGTCTCGGCTCTGCCAATAGCTTGTGGCACTAAAGTCTATGTTGTAATACACCAACGCCTCTGCCTTGCGTAACGAGATACCTTCTCTGCCTGATACTATCTGCAACGCTATAGACTTATTAGTGTCCTCAAAGACACTAAGCTCGGTGCATAAACTATCTCCATATACTTTCTTTAGGGCGTTAAGTTCCTCCTTAAACTTATAGAAGATACCTATCTTAGCCAACCCGAAGTTGTCATAAATATACTCTGCTTTCGACAGGTCTAAGATAGTGGAATTTCCTGACTCAAACTTGACAGTTCCTGAATACATTTGATGAAGCTTCATCATCAGCTTTACCGGGGTGTCTGCTAGTATAACCTCATCCTTGCCTTCGATAACTAATTTCTTTTTTAGCTGAGAAGTCAACCTGTATGTTAACTTTGACATCGGAACATACAACGTATGCTCCCTTGTGTCAACCTTAAACCCTGCCTCCTTCTGAGAGTAGCTTATTGTGTGTGGCTTCATAGCCTCGGTTATTGAGTCCCTACCTTTGGAGTAATCCTTAATCATCAGCCCATTAATCTTACGCTCAGTAACATCCACATAAGTATCGCAGAACCTGTAAAAGTTTTTGAATGATGTGAAAGGATTTCTCTTGATGCCATAAACTTGATGGTAAAACTGACTGTATGACTCAGGAGTTGGAGTTCCCGACAGGAGTATCACATAGGGGTTATGCTTTTTAATTATCTCCTTCACCTGCTTTGCTCTATTACTTGGCTTAGGAAATGCCCCCATACTATGAGCCTCGTCAAGCACAATTAAATCGAACCTCTCAAGAGACTCCACCTTGTGTATTGACTCGTAGTTTATAACCTCCATCTTGTAGTTAGGCATAAAAAGATTATAGTCACTCTCAATACTAGATATTGCTTTCTTCTTGGTCACAAACAGAACGTGTTTACAGTTTAGTTTCTGTGCCACAGACAGGCTAGTGAAAGTCTTTCCTGTTCTAACCTCCATCGCTAGGTAAACAAACCCATCAACAACAATCATCTTAGCTGCCTGTGTGCTAATAGACTCCTGATAGGGTCTTAGTTTTATAGTTGTCTTCTTTTTATTCATTAGTTCCTTATAAAATTCAACACTTCTGTTTATCTTATCCAATACCTCCTTGTCAATAGTATACTTTGGTATTGTGATTGTCGTTGCCTTCTTACCTCTGCCTATTTTTTCTTCCCTAGACTGTGTGTATATCTCCTGAAGCAGTAAGCATTTTTTATACATCATAGCGTCATTGTGAAAGGGCAGTCTTTCAATAAAATCCTTACTGTCCATTACTGTCAAACATTTGAGCCTGTGTTGGTAAAGGTTGTGGCTTTATTATCATCCATCTTCCCGATGGGTCACGCCCTTCTTGAGGCTGTAATCCTGTTATGTATATTGCATACGACACCAACCACTTGTAAAACCTTGTCCTTGATATAGTCATCTTGGCTTTTGGTGCGTAGTCAGGATACTCTCCAATAAAATCAAAATATAAATCCTGCTTCATAAGTTTTGCACCTATCTCAAGAGATGAGTTTTTAATATGCCCCTCAACTAATCCACACCACTCAATAAAATCGTGAGATGTCTCAGCAGACAACTGCCTTGTTTTTAGGTTAACAAACTTACTCGTAACCAACCCTGTGGAAAGATAATTACTTAGGCAGGAAACCATATAGTTGTCGAAGTTACACCACTCATCGTCATTCCAATCAGCAAAGAAGTGCTTACCAAACTCATCAAGAGGCGTATGGTCTTTGTTAAAGTGTTGATGAAGTTCTATCTCCCATTTTCTCCTAGCGAATGAGTTACCACTACCCTTTATAGCATAGTTGGTTGTGATTGCAATCTTAGGTGACTTGCTAAATGGTATCTTAACCGCATCCTTATTCTTCTTCTCTAGTGTTAGTCCCTCTGTAACCACAGAGAACAGTCTCTCAAAGTCAAAGTGTTTCTTAACATCATCGAAGCAAAGTATCTGCGTGTCGGCAGACACTAACTGATAAGGGAACGAGCGTTCAAACGCAAACTGCTTACCATCAATGACCACCAACTTTTTCATTTGAGATAGTGCGTTCATAAATAGTCCCTTACCTGTACCACCTTCAGGGTTGTCAGATATAATCTCATCATTCAATATTACGGCAGGGCAGTAGCTTAGGTTCTTGTATCCGTGCATCATAAAACCAATTGTAGACTCCATAGTTTTAACCCTACTAATGTCATCACCACATATCCTAGATATAAACTTACCATAGACGCTATTACTTTCGCATATAGTAAACTTTCTATCTATAACGTGGTCTTTCCAAACATAACCACCTAGGTCAATGTAGTCTATTGGCTCTACGCTGTGGTTTGTTATCTTAACAGCACAGTTTCTGTAGTACAGGTATGACACATCTTTTGTGTCCTCTATGAAGTAAATATCTATTGTAGCCAAAAGGGTTAGAAAATCCTCCTTAAAGTATCTTACGTGGTCAGCGAAGTAATTATAAATACTTAAGTCATCCAATTGCATTAGGTGATTAAGAATAAAGTCCTTTATCTCTTTCTCAGACGTATGGTCAATAAGGTTATTGGTAACCTTAACAAACACATAGTTTTTATTTCCTTCGGGACAGAATTTATAGAACCCATTTTCTTCAAGAAATGTTTTGAATAGTATATGCACTATCTTAATTGTCCCCTTGTCCGACTTAGTCCAAAAACTTTCTATCTCGTTTTCTTTTTCTATTTTATTAAAGACCGCAGTAATTGTATCGCTATCCAAGTTGGCCTCCTCTAGTTGGTAGCGAATCTCTTTTTTTGACACGCCACGCCTTAGCTTTGTCTTTACTGAATTAAGTTTGTCTTCATCTTCGTAGTACTTAGTTCCAAAGTTACCTGTCTGTGCGTATGCAGAGTCTATTGTTCTTTGTATCTCAAGCTGAGAGAAGTCTGCGGTTATGTATTGGTTAAGTATATACCCTGCTAAAGCTTTGTTTATTCCGTAGTCATTGAAAGCCATTGCCAACACGTATACGTTTTGATTTCTCTGTCCCTCAATCATTGGATATTTTTTACTCCACCACTTTACAAGTATCTCTACAACTTTATTTTCATCTGTAATTGGAATGCTTGGTGCGTCTCTAGTAGAAACCACCTCTGTATATTCCACCTCATCAATCTTATCCCATACAGATGAGTTATCGTTAATAAAAATTAATGGGTCATACGATTCGTAGCAAACCCTTGATAAGTTACTACAGGTTTTGTCGAAGTAAGGCGATGCGAAGTGATTGTCTAATGAGTTGAAGTAGTTCTTGTGGTTGTTTATATCAGTAGGTATCTTAACCAATACTTTTAATCCATTTCCCGATGGGGATATGAATACAGAGTATACAAACTTATCCTTAGTAAAGTTCTCTTTGTCTTGAAGTAGTTCTTTCTTTTTTGGGTAGCCATCAAAATCTAAACAGATGAGACCACTATGCTCAGATAGGGATTTATCAGTTCGTTTTACGAATACACCACTAAAACAAATCGCAGGTAGGTTTTTCTTTAGTTCCTGTCGGTCTGCCTTGTTTGATTCTTTACGTATTTTTTTTACTAGTTCTTTAGTCGCTCCTTCCTTGATTCTATTGAGTACAACGCTTATTTGTTTATGAAATGGAGCTTGAGTTTCTTTTATATTTTTAAATATCGTGACGATTTGTGTCATTTTTATGTCGATTTTATGTTGATTATTTTTTTCTAAGTATTTGGTATTCAGCATCTCTGTCTTTAATGCTTATTTTTCTCACATATATATAAAAAAAGTAAATATAAATATATATAATAGTAGTAGTAGTATAGTATATAAAAAACCAACACGATTTGTTGGGTAAAAAAGGGGAGCGTTAACTCCCCTTGTTTTAAGCCTCTCTAAGAGACTTTCTTTTTAAAACGGAAGGTCAGCTCCTTCGTCTTCAGGAAGTGGCATAGCTATTTCCTTTTGCACGTTACCTTGTGGCTTTGCTATTTCCTTTTGCACGTTATCTTGTGGCTTTGCCTCCCAAGTATCCAACTCGCAGTAGTAACTACCACCTTTAGATAGTTTGATGTCTAGGTTTACCCATCCGTTTTTTACGTTGGCTTTTAAGAAGGCAATAGCCTCCTCTACTTTGATTGACTGTCTTCCGATTACGAAAGAAGGTGCGTTTTCTCTTCTTTTGAATGAGAATCCATCTGCGAAAATCTTTTCTTCTTGTTGCATAATTAATTTACTTTAAAGGTTTAATATTAATAATATATTCCAAAAATTCAATAGTGCTAGTGATAATAAAATCTTTAGCTTCTTTATTATTGCAGGTCATTGGAATCCTAACCCACATTTCTTCTTCTGTCTTTGGCTTAAAGAAACTCATCATAATAAAAGGTTTCTATATCTAGCTCAGCATCTATGCTATAGAATTTATTGTAAACCTCTATAGCCTTCTCCACTTTAAATTCACCACCCTTTACAAACTCTTCTGTTGGTCTGTATATACCCATCATACCATTGGTCTTGTCGATAACAACAAATATTAACGGCTTGCCAAAAAGTTTTTGGTAGATGTAGCATTGGCTATCGTAGTTGTACTTACGAGCTGACCACTTAAAGTCTTCAATCTTTGATGTGGTCTTGATATCAATCACCATATCGGGGTGAACAATATCTGCCTTACCTTTCCACATAACGCCTTTAATCTCAGCGATTGCAGGAACTTCATAATTGTTGTTAGGGTTTCTGATTAGGTCGTACATATCTAAGTTGCCCATTAGAACAGTAACAAGCTTTCTTAGTTCCTCGCCCTCCTTGTCTAGCAAAGCGAAAAGAACATCATTCTCTACGCAGTACTCCTTGTATATTTTAGTGTTCCTTGATGATGAGTCTACGAACCTTACATTCTCAGCCTTCGATGGCTCAAGGATTAACTGATGAAAATACCTACCCTTAGCAAAATTTGCATTGTCGGGTAGGCTTACTCCATACTGCTTAGGATTAGTTAGTAACGTTCCTATGTCTGAGTTAGACATATACTGCTTACCAAATTCTCCGTAATAATCCTTATCGTCTCTTAGTCTTTCTATAGTTTCAGCGTGCATATCTATTAGGAATTAAGGATGTCAGATAGTTCTGTCTTTACAGGTATAGATAGTACGTACTTACGCCCTACCATTGCTGTTAACTTCTCGTTGCCTAGAGATTTATTCTCTTTCACATACGCCATCACATTATTCCAATTGTCATCACCCTTTTTCAAATGTAGCTTTGGTGCTTTCTTGTTCTGAACGCTTGTAGCCTTTGCTTTCTCCTGTGCCTCTACTACGTTGTTGTTATTTGATTCGGGCATATCCTCACCTGCGTATATGTAAATACCCATACCAAACATAGCTAGGTTCTTTACTAGGCATCTCATCATTGTCTTGTTTAAGTCAAACATAGTCGCCCCTGCAACCTGCTTCTCTCCGTACCTTGTGGTGTAGCTATAAGCCTCTTTCTTCATAGACTTGTTTGCACCGTCCATAACAGGAAGCCACATTGATAACGTCTCACCGTCTATGGTTACTGACGAGTGACACATAAAGCCAAGTGCCTCATCGTACTCCGTCTCACCCATTTGGTAGGTGGCATCGGGACAAACCTTTTTTACTTCGCTCCAAGCCCACGCCCAAGATAGGTACGTGAGATTGTTTTTCTTTTCTACTTTCGTATTTACATTAATCGCTGACAATTTTTCGAAGGTTGTCAGTTCCTTTTCTTTTGCTTTTGACATTTGATTTAATTTAATTGATTTAATTTTTGATTTATTTTTGAAAACTTTAAAAGAACTTCATCACGTTGTAGCTTTAGTATTCTAATATATTTAATGTTAGCTCTTCCGTTAATTTCTTGTTTAATTTTACGCTCTATCTTATCTAGTTTTAGACGATAGTTTGACAAAGATAGAACATATACTCCATATCTCCAACCTTTATCTGTAAATTTTTCAAATTCATCTACTTCTATTATTTTATAATGGTCTCCGTTGGCTGCGGTGTTATATATCTGTACGTCTTGGGTTAGGTTATCTTTTACTATCTTAATTGAGTATAGGATATATGACTCATATTTACCACAACTTAAACTAACAGTTCCCGCATCTTTAGATGCCTGTTCTATTAGTTGTAATTTTTTTAGGTTCATTATTTATCTTTTTAATAAGGTCTTTGTAGTCTTTGTCGCTCTCGATTCTATCAGTCATAATGGCTATACCTTTTATAATTGCAGAATGACTTATAGCGTACCCTTCCTCGTTCATATACTCCTGTATATCTCTTATTCTCATAGGTCTATTAAAACAAACGTAGTACAACAAATATCTTGCGTCTACTACGTCTCTTCGTTTTAACTTAGTGAATAAAGTTTTAGCATTTATTCCAAAACTATTGCAAACATTTAGCACATACTCTTTAAATATCTCTTGTTTCATTTGATTTAGGTTTAGGGTAATGGTCTTTGAAAGACTCAAATAGGTCTGTTAAAATTTCAGTTGCGAAGGACGACTCTTCTTCACGCATCTTCATAAATAGTTCGTTTGATTTTGACATTGTGATTTAATTTAAGATTTAATTCTTCTGTGTTAGTTTGTGTCCAAACTATCTTCATAGCGGTTGTTGTATTAACCCAATCTTTAAGCATTTTTAGATATATATTTGTTATAAAGGTCATCTTCTAACCAATCTATTCTTGTGCTAGTTCTTCCTTCAAAAAAATATCTGCCGTTGCGTAGCATTTCAATATAGTAACCTCCAACATAAGACATCACGTCAGTACATCTTTCGCTAAGATTAACTTCGGGGAATTTAGTTTCATATTTTTTTCTAGGGGTCATAAGTCCTGTGGATACATAATCTTTTTGAGTGTATGTTTCCATATCCAACATCTGTTGTAGACGCTGAATATAAGACTTGGAGGTTGGATAATTTAGTTTAAGAGATTGTATCTCTTTTTCTATTAAATTTTTCATTTTATTTTATTTGATTTATGCAAAGATATGTCTAAAATTAGACACTACCTAGGCTTTTTTGTTTTTTCTCCACCACTATTAGTGCTTTCTTTAACGCAGATATAGTAGCTGCTGCACCACCCTTACTAATGGTTTTCTTTAGGTTTGATATTACTTCAGTATAATCTCTCATCTTTTAAAATTTATTAAATACATACCATAACACATAAAAGAAGAAGAAATACCAACTCCATTGGCATAGTATGGCTACTATCATTACGATGCATTCTAAGGCGTATGCAAGCCTGTTGTAACCTTTGGTTCTTAGGTAGTTCATTCGTACGTAAGATGGCACTACAAAGCTAAGTAGTAGTAGCCCAATCATAATCGGTTTAAATGTTTCCATTGTCCTTTAGTTTTTGGTTTTCATTCTCTAGTTCCTTGATTCTCTTTTGTAATGCCTCAACTCTATACTCGTGTTCGGTTATACTTGTCTGCATTGTCTGTTGTGAAAAGTTTGTCTCCATATTAATAATTCATTATAGGTGTCTGTACGTTTTCGATATCGTAAACCATCTCGATACTCTCCTCCACAGTTTCAGTTACTATCATACCGTGTTTTTTAGCGTACTTTTTTAGTGATGGAAGGCAGGCGATATATACCTCTTCGTCTGTAAACGTAGCCACCTCTTCTGCGTGGTACTTGCTTTCAAAATATACTTTTATCATTTCTATTGAATTTAATTATGGAGTTACAAAACGCACCTCCTTCTACCTAGAAAACCCCACACCATTTACGATGTGAGGCTTACCTATTAATATTAATTTATTATTTTACTATATGTGTTAAGTGGTCGTACAATAGCTCCATTTGATTACTAAAACTTATTTTAGAAAATGTTGCTCCACTAAACTTAGAATTGTAGTAGTTTAAATAATTTTCAATTACCTTTTTTTCTTTTTGTGTTACTTTCATAATAAATAATGCCTATGTTTAGCGGGAAGGTCTTTACCCTGTTAGATGTGAGATGCAGTATTGCTCTGCACTAGGACATCAATGTCTCTCACGTTTATTACTCTTTTTTTAGGGAGTCCCTAACGAATCCCTAATGTATACTAACGTTGTCATTACTGCGTATGCCTCTATCCTTGCTCTTTTTAACATAGTGGCTTTATCTCTGAGTAACTCCTTGTCTATTACTACTTCTAATGTGTTTATTAATTGCTGTTGGTGTTCTATTAGGTTTTCCATTTATTTTAATTTATTGATTATTACAAATATAATACTAAAAAGTGACTTACACAAGTATTTGTGTAACTTATTGATATTCAGCTTATTAAGTAGTGTCTTCAAGGACACTAGGTTTGCGGTGATTTTCGGTAATTTACGGTGATTTTCGGTAACTTACGGTAGTAAGTTAACTGCACTTAACTTCACTTGTTTATTCTTGTATACAAGTTAGCAATACAGTTGAGGTGGCTCTCTATCCATTAGCTTCTTAACCTCTACCACCCAATTAAAATACGCCATTGTCTCTGTTGCCTCCTTGAGCATATTTGGTATGTCACCATCTTCCTCGCATTCATCCAAGGAATCTTTAATTCCCATTAACTGCCAATACATCTCATCGTTGTACTCGTAGCCTCCATACTCTTCAAAAATTTCCCACATCTTAATGTGCATTCTGTTGATTTTTTTCCTGTCTTTTAGTGTCTCTTTTGTCATTGTTTTATTTTATGTGGTTAATATTTTGACAATATCTTTTTGTCATTCTCTAATTGTTTTTTACTAATTACGTTCATCATTGGGGATGTGGTAACTTGCCCTATATCTTCGTCAAAATAGGTGTCGTGGTCGAAAAATTGACTATCATTTGTCTCGTCAATACATCTAATTGATGTGACATTGTCTGAAAGAAACTCATCTCTTTCGATTACATCAAGAATTTTGCTGATGTCTTTTGTTTGTACGTCTAATATAAATCTTGCCATTGTTTTATTATTTTAAAAATAGTTGTTGGTATCTACTAAGGTTTACGGAACAGGTCTCTAGTATTCCTAATATCTCATAAGTTCTTAGTTCTTTGGTGTCGTCCTCTGCGTGAAAATAAATACTATATTGCTCGTTCATAACTAATCTCTTGGATTTGGAATTATCTTTAATATATGTCTATGGGTATACATTTCATCTAAACTGTATCCTTCTTTAGTTTTAAGTATGTAGTTGATAAAGTTGTCGCAATGTTTCTTAGACTTAAATTCCTTGGTGATTATCCAATCTGTTCCAAAGTCTGTTTTAAATTGTAGTGTCGTTCTCATCTGTTTATTTTTTTAAAGGTGTCCACCTGTTTCTAGTTCATCGCATTCGTATCTCCATTCAGACTCTGAATCCTCTTCATCCATTCCATCATACTCATAAACTCCCGAACCAAAAACATAGTGTGCCTCTTCTAGTTTTTTATCTATTTTCTCGGAATACAAATGTTCTTTCTCCTCAAGATACTCTCGTAAATTTGCAAATTTGTTGTTGACTAGATAGTCTTCATAGTCATCCTTGTCTATGCTAATTTCTACCTCTGCATACTTGTGGTATACGCTTCTTTGTTGAATTTTTACTTTCATAATTATAAATTTAAGTTTCCGTTTCATCCTTTCGGAATCATCAGCCGAGATACACATCTCGATACGGAGGGATAGTGTCCTTGAGGACACTACCCCTTTAAGATTTATGCTTGTCTTAGCACCTCATCTTCCTTGAGCCAACTACCACAGGAGGCACAATGATAATTTGAAAAGCCATCGAAATCTACGTCATTGTAGCAATTTGTACACGTTGGTGACTCTATTAATGGGAAGTCGTTGTCTTGAATATAAGACTCAAAAGCTTCTTTCCTGTTGTCGGATATGTCAAACAAGTTTGGTTTTATTTGCTCTCTAGTGTATGTTGGCTTATTGTATGCGTAGCTTCCATAGTTTCGGTAAGTTTTTATCCTTGGTCTCTGTTGCTTGTAAGACTTATGAAGTTTTGTGTGATGGTCAATTCCTATCGGATTGAAGTACACCCAACAGCTAATCATACTGCCATCAGATAGCTTTATGTCTATCATCTCACGCTTGTACCATTTTGGATGTCCCTCTAGTCGGTCAAGGTTTCCTAGCACTTGGTCGCTAACTTTGAATACATCAACATCAACGTTGTGTCCAATTCCTTTACGATTGACTAGGTAAGGTAAGCCCTCAACAACTAGAGGGTATTTGTCTTTAGTTTCGCCTTTACCAACATACCTAGACTTGGTCAGATAGTTGCTGTAGTTGTTGTAACCTTTTTTAAGTGTACCATATACTGCAACCACGTTCTCTTGTAATACGTTCGACTTTGAATACCATACACCATCCCTGTATGTAAACAACTCCCTGTTGTATACTTGAAATGATTTTGTTTTGGTGTTTACAGAAACAAACCTACAGAAGTTCGGAGCATTTACATCCATTACTTTTAGATGGTTTTTCCAATCTCTCCTGTTGATAGTTCCTAACTCAATTGCTAACGCTTTTGAATCAGTCATCTCTGCATTACCATAACCCGATACAGTACCATTCATCATTAACAGTTCGTCAGTTTTTTGCCCGCATACAAACGGATGCATATTCGACTTGTTAACTGCACCTATCGTTGCATACCTAAAGTGTGCAATGAATGGTCTCTCTGTTAATAGTGTCTTGTATTGCTTAGACTCGAAGTACTCGACATCAAAAGTGTCAAGCCATACGATGCCTAATCCATGTGGATTTATTTTAGCGGATGCTTCCACTATGTTTTCAGAGATTACACTCTTTTTTTGTTTTACGATAATTACGCACATAATTTATTTGATTTAATTTAATTAATTTACACAAAGATATGACTAAAATTAGACATACGCAAATATGTTTTTATTGTGTTGATACTCAGTATTTTACAATAGTGTCTTCAAGGACACTAATCTTATGCTCCCATCCTTAACTCTGAAGCCTGCGTCTCGCATATCTCACCTCTCTCAAGTCTTCCTTGAACATAGTCGCTCCTGTCGTAGTAACATTGCTCCCTATGTGTCATATAGCTTTCCTGCTCATCTTCTTGATGCATTTCTTCCCATCCGTTCTGCTGTTGTAATTGGTTTTCTAACATTACAATCTTTTCTTCTAACTTTTTAATTCTGTCTAAGTGTTTCATATAATTTGGTTTTTTATATTGATTAATAATCTTCTTGTGGATAAATATCCTCCCAACCATCTACTGAATTGGGATGGGCATATACTCTGCTCTCCTTTGGTTTTTGTTGCTCATACTCCATAACCCAAAAGTCTTGACCATCTTGTCCCCAACGCTCTATGCACTCATCGGCTTCTTTCTGTGCTTCTGCAAAGGTTTTAAATCCATCCTCTTGGTCTATTGAATGACCGAATCTGTCTACTGTTACTACTTTGTACATATTTTAAATATTAAAGATTAAACTTGTTA
>Ga0233414_10000347_pt1 | contig 19611 bp, 23 predicted proteins | sample Na_anoxic_10_MG_FD_189020 | JGI IMG/M metagenome (GOLD analysis project Ga0233414, IMG submission 189020) | Seawater microbial communities from Saanich Inlet, British Columbia, Canada - Na_anoxic_10_MG | ecosystem: Environmental > Aquatic > Marine > Inlet | place: Canada: British Columbia... | reverse complement strand
ATGTATCAAACTTTAGCTCCAAGTTGATTTATACAATCTCCAGAATTAGCTAAAGAAATAATTAAAAAATCATGATTTGATGCTAGTAAATTTATCACAGAACCATGACAATGAGTAGTTCCAGAAAATATGCAAGATAATCCAGAGGATTGAGCAGCTCCAGCGCTTCCTCAATGATGATGAGCTACAGATATTTCTAATATATTAAAAAATATAACAAATCCTCAAACTGACTTATGAAATAACTGACAATGAAGTCCGTTTAATCCTAACAGATAAAAAATAGCCCTTTCAATATATATGTATAGTGTATATTGGAGTATATGCTTGGGCTTTATAATAAAGTGTTGTCATTTTTGTTTAGTTATGAATAAAAAAAAAGAGTATAGGACTCTTTTTTTTTGCTTTTAAATTAAAATATATTAAAATATGACTATTATTTATTAATAAGATATTATGAACGAAGAGTTATATGATAAATTTTTAAAAATGTGAGAAAAACTTTGACTTTCTACATGAACAATAGACTCAATTAAGGAGGATTTTAGTATGAAAGAAGAAGAAGGTACTGAAGTTACTGAAGTTACTATAGAAAAAAAAGAATTAGATGAAGAAGATGTTGATGAAATGTCTGAACAAGAGTTAAAAGCTTTTGCTAAAATGAAATTAGCTAAACCAGAACCAAAAAAGAAATCTTTACAAGAAATGGCTGAAGATAGAACTAGAGGTAATGAATTTTAATTAAATTAATAAATATATATGGAGATTTTATGAACAACGACAATAATATTTTGAATACTAATCGTAGTATGAATAATTATTGCTATTTTTATCTTGCTTACTAAAAAAGAAAATTTAGAATTTAAATTAAGAAATACAGAATCTAAATTAGCATTAAAAGAATTAGCTTTAGAGAAAGCTACTACTCAATTTCTTAAAAATGCTGAGAAACCTTTTATTATTTGAAAGATTTCTAAGTATACAGAAAAAGATATAGATTTTTTCTGAAAAAATTTAGAATTAGTATCTACAGTAATGAAATATTTAGAATATGAAATTGCTACTAATACAGATAAAATGAGAGATATGAATGACTGAAGGTCTCCAGCAGAAAAAGCTGGGTATTTAAACGCATTACATGCTACTTATTTGTTTTTTTATAAAATATTAAATAAAACTATAAAAGACGATAAGTATGAATGAAAAGAACTTGTTTAATATTTGACTTTTATATAGTTAAGAATATATTGAAATTAATTATTGAAGATATTTTTGAAGATTTTATAATATAACATACTTACAATGGATAAAACTGAAGATTTATGAACACCAGTAGAAACTACAACTACTACTCAGACGGAGACTACTCCAGAATGAGGTTCTGACCTAGACTCTCTTATTAATGATATAGCTAACAGTAATAAAACGACTCCAGAGCCAGAACAAACAACAGAACCGACTAACTTTGTTCAAGACGTTAAAGATAATATTTCTTCAAAAAAAGAGGAAACTACTCCAGAAGAAAAAGTTGTTCCAAAAGAAGAACCTACTCCAAAAGAGGAAACTACTCCAGAAGATAAAAACGATGACGCTATTACTGAAAAGGACGTAAAAGAATTAGACGAAGCTTTTGTGCTTATTGAAACTGAAAATACAAATTTGAAAAGTGAAATGGATGAATTGCAATCTCTGTCTACGTGATATGAGGATGCCTTAACTAAGTTATGAAATCATCCAGTTCTATGACCATTAAATGAGAAACTTTTAAAATGAGAGGAAATAAATATTCCAAAAGTTTTAGAAAAATCCCATAATGAAGAATTAGATGCTTTACCAAGTTTAGATAAAACTACTTCATCAGCTAAAAAGCCAGTTTGAAAAGTCTCTTTACAAGATAGACTTGAAAAGAAGGTCACACAAATGCACTAATTTAATTTTTTAAAAATAACATTATGTTTTTATTAAAACAATTGAAATCTATGGTGATGAACTTTTCAATGAGTTCTCTATTAGATGCTAATCAATATCCTACAACTCCAGAAGCTACAGTTGTACCAGCTAGAGCTAATACAACTCAAGCTTTATCTATCGCTTCTTTTGAGGAATATGATAATAGTGAACTAGAAGTAATTTCTATAGCAAAAGGTAGAACTCCATTTATGCATACACTAACTAGTTTAGGTAGATGATTAAATGGTTGAAACTATAAAACAATGTGAGTAAATGAAAAAATTACTACAAATTTTCCAGAACATAAATGGAAAGAAAGAGATGAATTTAATGATTTCTTTGATGTAAACGCTGATGCGTTAGTTGGTGATACTACAATTGTATTAACTTCTACTGCTGGTTTATATGGATGATTATTAATCAGAAATGTTACTACTAATGAACAAATGAGAATTGTTTCAGTTACTAATGCTACTGATATAGTAGTAGAAAGAGCTGTTGGTACTGTAGCTGCTGTTGCGGTTACTGCTGCTACTGATAATCTTATCGTTCTAAGTTCTGCTTCAGAAAAAGGTCAAGCTTCGCTTAACTCTTTCTATGTTGCAAATCAAGAAAGAAGTAACTATTTCCAAAAATTTCTTACTACTTCTAGTGAAGAAGATTTTGATATCCTAGCAAATAAAATCAATGGTTGAGAAGAAGTTATTACTGAAAAATCAGTACAACATGCTCTTGAAATTGAAAAAGCTATGATGTTTGGACAAAAAGCGTCATCTACTGACCCAGTTACTGGTAAAGTATATTACACTATGGAATGAATGATTGAAAATGCTAAAAGAGGTTGGACAAATGATATCTCTGGTGCATTATCAAGAACAACTTTAGAAGAAGCTCTTCAAGCTCCTTTAAAATATACTAAAGATGGTTCATTTAAGAAAATAGTTATATGTGGTTCTAAAGTTAGAAGCGCAATCGGTACTTTATTTGAAGATAGACTTCAAACTACTCAAATCAAAGATATTGATTTAACTTTTGATTCAATCAAAATTAACCAATGAACATTTGTATTTGTTGACCATCCAATGCTTGATGCAGCGTCTGGTTATGAAGATATAATGTTTATAGTTGACCCTTCTTTCTTAAAGGTTATATATCCAAAAGGTGTTAACCCAATAGATAATGTTGGTTTCAATGGTAAAACTAGATTGATAGTTAACCAAGCTACTAAAACATTTGCATTCTGTGAATTTTCATTAGTCACATATATGACTATGGAGAACACAAACTCAAATGCTTTTGCAGCCATTAAGGTGACTGCGTAGTATTGTTAAGCCAAAACTCAAATAAAAAAGACTCATTAATTTGAGTCTTTTTTTGGTAAATATTTCCATTGTAATTTTCAAGCTGATTTAAGTTTCCCTTTACAGCATTTAATAATACTAGAATTATCTATTCCAGTAGAAAGACCTGCTTCTTTAGAAGAACCCCATACATTAATAATTTTTCAATCTAATCAAAAACAAGCAACTCTTACTTCTTTTCTTTTATGTCTTCATTTATTAATACAGTCTAAATTATTATCTAAATGAGTTCATAAACGCAGATTACTTAAAGAATTATCTAATCTTCAATTAATTAAAGTTTCATCATTATGTAAAACACACATAGATTTATCTTCTGGATTTAATCAAAGAAAAGCTTCTCACATTATCCTATGGATAGATTTATTATTATGTTTCCTAGAAAATTTTATAACAGTATAAATTCAATCTGGTCAAGAGCCAGAACCAACCATTATTTCTCATTCTTTTTTTCTAGCAAAACTAACAACCTCTGCTTTTTCATTTATCCATTTGTTTTCATAAATTTGTATACATCATTTAAGCTCTAGCATATCAAAAGAAAGTTAAATAAGATAAAAAATATCAATCTGGGTGGTCTAAGTGAATTAATTCTTCATTATCTAATTCTTTTAATCAATTTCTAATAAAAGACTTATTATCATACATTTCGTGCATTTTTTTTGGAGAGTATTTTTTTAATACCTCTACCAATTTATCTATAATAGCAGGTTTTATTCAGTAATCATCATTTATATGCTGTTCATATGCTATTACTGAAAAAATTTGACAAGCTATAGGAGAAAGTAATTCTTCTCAGTTATTTTTTGTAATTCATAATGGAATTAATCATTCTTCATTTCATAAAAAATAATTTTTATTTATTTTTAATAATTCTTGCAAAAATTTTTCTATAGCTTCATCTTTCTTTTTATCAAAAACCATTTGTCTATCACATTCTTCTTTGAAATCTAAAAAATTCTTTTTAGTATCTTTATTATGTATATTACAATCCTCATCATTGTCTATCTCTCAATTCCAAATTAAATTAGTAAATCAAGAAATAGTATCTTCATAATATTCATCCTTATCTAATCATTCTTTCTCTGCAAATTTGTAGCATATATTTTTGTCTACACGATTTAAAGCTTCTTTTTTAGCTTGGGCTTCTGTCATTTTTAAAAAATTTAACAAATAAAAAAGCACTCATCGTCCAGAATGAGTGCTTTACAGAGCCGAAACCCCGTTAGTTATAAAACTAATTCTGGACATATTAGTTTTTAACTAAAGACACTATAATAAAAAATAATAATAAGTCAAAAAATAAACTGGTCAAATTTGACCAGTTTACAATAGATAAATATCACCTCCTAGTTACTACATAAATAAAAATATCTACAAGAACTACTGGTATTACTTAACCTCCTTCAATATAAATATATTAGTAAATATTCAACAGTCAAATAAACCTTGACAGTTCGTTTTAAATTTATATATTAAATATACACATGAAATTTATTTACTAATGAACTGAATATGTCAAAAAAAGACTTCCCAGATATAACATATTATTTATATGATTATAGTAATGCGTTAACTAAGAAACCTAAAAAAATTTATTCTCCATATAATTTCAAAACTCTTGGTAGAGTTCCTTCTGAAGATTTTTATAGAAATCCAGATTCTGTTGAATTCATTAAATGAGTCTATGTTCTTAAACAAGATAATGTATGACCAAAAGTTTATGAAGAACAAAAAGAATGGTTATGATTTTATAATATGATTGGTGGGCAATTAACTAAGTGAAAATGAGAAGCTGAGTATATTAATTGAAGAAGATATAAAAACGATTGAACTCATATAGTTAAAACTGAAAAAGTTCCTACTGCTAATGAGCCAGTTATTAAAACTGTAACTGAGAAAATTAGTATTCAACAAATTCCTAGAGTTATTGCTGAAGGTATGAATTTACCTCAACTAGAAAAACTAGCTACGAGTTGGAATATTGAATTACCAAAAGATATAAGAGAAATCGGTTCTGCTCAAGATGCTATAAAGAGAATTATAGAAATAATGACAGAAGCTGGTCATATTGAAGACTAATTATTGCAAAAAACATAAAAGTTGTTATATTATTTATAAAGATAATATAGCAGCTTTTTTTATTTGATAAAAATAATATTATGATTTCTACAGCGAAAGTAATGCAAAATTTACAAAAAGAACTAGGTTCTTTTTATTCAACAGAAGCTCATACTTCGGCAGATATGTTAAGATATATAAATTCAGCAGCCAGAGCAATTTGTATTTCTAGAAACTTTTGATTCAATAAATACACAGAAACTGTCGTTGTAACAGATTTAACTACTGAATATAGTGTTCCATATCAAATTGCTACTTTCTTCATCTTAGACGCAGCGTGAGATGAGGTAGAGGTATTAAATTTTGAAGATTACTATAGGAGAACAGATAAATCTGAAGTAATAATGATTGAAGAAGATAAATTAGTTTCAGAAAAAACTTGAACATTTCAAATTTTTTATAGATGATTTCCTACTACACTTACTGATATAACAGAAGATGTTGCATTACCAGAACATTTTTTTGATGCATTAGTATTAAAAGCTACCTATTTTTGATTTATGGATATCCGTTCATATGAAAAAGCTAATGAAAAGAAGGCAATTTTTGATTGAATGATTAAAGATATGGCTAAAAGAAGCAGCGACCCTAAACCATTAGTTACAAAAAGATTAAATAAAAGTAAAAATTCAGAATGGTAAGATAGTTTAGTATATAACTTTAAATATTATGAGTGCTAGCCAATGAGTAGAAACATTACCGTTTAAAATAGACTCAAAATTTTCATTTAATTTTGATGAATTACAAAATATTCAGCTTACCAATAGGAAATCTGATATTTGATTTTCAGAAGAAGAAAAAATGATGTTAAAAATGCGTCCATGAACGATATGAATTTGAAATGAGCATAATACTGCGGGTTGAGTTTCTAACCAGTATTTTTTTACTGATTTCTATAGAACTAGATGGCATATGAAATGATATAATAATTGAGTTTGGAGATTAGAAAATAATACTTGGGTAAATTTAGCTCTATGATTTACTGGAAATGAATTTGAATTTAATTCAATTCAACTTCCATTAATGTCAGATTGAACTATTCCAGCTGAATATACTGCCCCAACAGATTCTCCTTGAGCAGAACAAATTAATAAAGATGCTTGAGATGCTACAATAAATCCAATATGACAATATTTAATCATTACTGATGACCCAAATAATAATCAATCTTATAGATGAGCTTTTGCAGCGATATTAGAAGATGATTGAACTACTTATACACTAAATGGTTCTTGAATAACTTCAGCTATAATAGCATGAGCTAAGTATCAAATTTATGATACTAAATGAGAATATCTACAAATTATAAATTGAGTAGAATATGAAAAATTTATATTTATTAAATCAGATGAAACAGTAATAACAAATACATTTTATACTTGAATGGTTACGCAAAACTTAAGAAATGTAAAAGCTATTTGAGATACAGATTTTGTAGAAAAACAACTTTCATATTCAGCTTCTTATCGGATATTTAATAAATGAACATTATACCCTTCAGATTGAGCTTTAAATAATCCATTCTTTTATACATTTACTTGAGCATTAACTATTCCTTGAAATAATTGATGAGATATTAATGATATTTTCATTTTTAAATGAAGAATGATAGTTGGTTGAAATAATTTTATAGCTTATTTCCAATGATGAAGTGATTTAATTGAGGTAGATATAATTACAAATTCTTATTGAATCGTAAAAAGGTCTTTAGTAGATTTATGAGTAGATGCATATTATTTAACTACAAATAAACAAATTTATTCATTATCTGAAACTATAACATGAGCTATTATTTCAGAAAATGTTTGAAAAATAGTTAATAATTATCTACAAGACTTTGATTATTGAGTTTGTGCTTGATATGATTGAAGAAGATTATATTTTTACGGTCAACTTGACCAAAATACTGAATGAAAAATTGTAGTATTAGATGTAGAATATAAATTCTGGTCAACTCATACATGATTAAAGCCTTCAACTATAGTATTAGAATGATGAAGTGTTTATTTATCTGATAATGATACTTCAATTATAAGAATTTATAGCGAATGAAGTATGACAGACATAGATGTAGATATAGAACAAAAAGTATCACTCAAAGATATAGATTTATGAGACCCATTTTCAGTAAAATCTTTAACTGATATTTATGTTTGGTTAGATAATTATACTCAAACTCTAGATATAGATACTTATATGTCTGTACCTTGAGCCAATACTGAAAAAATCACTAAAACAATAAATTTAACAGAAGTAGACACAACTATAGCAAATCCAGCATTATGAACTTGAGTAGTTTGAACTTGAATTATTTGATGATTTCAAAATACACCAGATGCTACTTATCCGTTTATGAAACATATAGATTACGATGCAGATAAAGCTAATATTTGGAAAGTAATAATTACTTGAGTAGACGGAAGCTGATTTTATTTGAATCACCTAGATATTGAAATATGATTTGATTTGGAAAAAGAAAAAAATATATTCCCTCCACGTCATACAATTTAATTTAATAAATAATGAATAATATATGAAAATTATAGATTGAAAAGTATATAAAGAAATAGAGTTAGATAGTTTATCTAAAGAAGAATTAATAAAAATTATTGAAGACCTACAAAAAGAATTAGACAAACCAGAAAAACCTAGTTCTTTCCCATATTATCCACCATGACGTAAGGGTATAAACCCTATGAGTATACCAGATGATTATTGGAAATTAGACCCTTATCCTATTACTTGTTTAAAATAATAAAAATGATTACATTAAAAGAATTTATTGATAAATACCTATGAGAAACCATAGATTATGATAATGTTTATGGTCATCAATGTGTAGATTTAATTAAAGCTTATACACATGAAGTATTATGAATTAGATTATGAACTTTTTGAGGTTCAGCTAAATCTGGTTGGGAAAATAGTAGCAATACTTTCCCAAAAGAACAATGGGAGAAAGTGGTTAATGACTTTAATCAACTAAATCAAATTCCAAAAGAATGAGATATAGTTTTCTGGAGTACTGGGCAATACTGACATGTAGCTATTTGATTAGATTGAACTGCTTGAAGTATTATAAATGTTTTAGAACAAAATGTTTGAAATTGAGATTGAATCTGAGATGATGATGCTATTGAGGATAACAATAGAACATATCATGATATATTATGATGGTATCATCTAAAAGATAGTACAACAGAAATAGATATAGTTGAAGAAAATCAGAAATTAATTAAAGAAAATCAGAAATTAAAAGAAGAAAATGCAATTCTATCTATGAAAGTTTGAACAGCAATAAAAATACTTGAAAAATAAGCATAAAAGATTATATTATTATTAATATAATCTTTTATTTTTTAATTAAATAAAACAAATGCCTAGCAATAGTAAAGAATATCGTTTAGCCAACTATAAAAAATACTGGGGAACTTCAAAAGCCTTAAAAGATAGAGCTAAAAGAAATGCAGCAAGAAAAATTATGGAGAAAAAATGATTAGTCTCAAAATGAGATTGAAAAGAAGTTGACCATAAAAAATGAGTTGCATGATGAAATGGTGGTTGAAATTTAAGAGTTTTATCAAGAACTGCTAATAGAATTTTATGACAAAAAAAGGCTACACGTAGCCAATTAAGGAATAACAAAAAAAAATAATTTATAAATAATTTAAAATTATGACAAATTTAACTCAAAAAATATTAGTAGAATGATTTTATTCTACAGAATTAACTGAAGAAATTTCTACGCTTTGAGATATTGATTTTACAGTAACTGTAGCACCAATTAATACAAAGGGTTTTATTACTATCAATCCAAATAGCGCATTAAATAAAGAAAGAGTTTATTATAATAATGTAGTTTGAAATAGAATTTATGTTAAATGAATAAATAGAACAGAGCCTAAAACTCATTCAATATGAGATACTGCACAAATGAATGATTGAGAAAATATTTTCAATTATTTATCTGAAAATTTATCTACTACTTTTTATATAGAAAAAACTGGTTCATTAGCAGTAGAAGTATGGGGATGACCTATTTTAAAGGACAATGAAGAAGTTTCTGTTTTAGATACAACTCTAACATTAACAGATAATACAATAAATTATATTTGTTATAATCATGATACTAATACTATTTCTAAACAATTATCTGAAACATATGTAGTAGTAGCTCAAGTTACTACAGCAAGCTGAGTTATTACAGCAGTAACATATAGAAATCATAAAATAGCATTATTAACACCAACTACAATAACTATTTGAACAACTACTACTTGAGAAGCTTGAACAGATGTTATAGTAACAAATAGCTGAACAACTTCTGATATAGTATTAGATTTTACTATACCAAGATGAGATAATTGAAGTATATCTGAAGCTACTCCAGAAGCAGAACAAACAATAGTAGATAATTCTGTTCCAGAAGTATGAACAGTAATAACTACTGATGACTCAACATATATTAAATTAACTTATACTAATTGAGTTTATACTCAATATAATTTAGCTTCAGTAGTGACTTGAGATACTAATTGAATATTCTCTACTACAATCAAATCACCAGCTTGAACATTTTGAGTTTCATGAATTACATATTCTGATTGAACATTTGTAGATAAAATAACTTGAACAACAAGTTTTACGTGAACAGTAATGTATAAAGACCAAGACAATATAGTAAGTTGAAAAAATACTTTTAATTGAGATGTGGTATTTGCATGACAAGCTACTTTTAGATATTATGTTAATTGAACTTGAGTTGTAGAATTTGATGCAGACCATTGAAGTAAGCAATGATTTAATTTTGATTCTTGAGCAGCTACTATGGATTTTGTAAATTTATTAGATTGATTAACTATAACTTTTTCAGTTACAGTAAATATTTCTACAGTAAACTTAGATATATGAACGGTTTCAAGAAAATGAGATGCTAACCCATATACATCAAATACACTTACATGAGAAACATATCCATTTGATTTAGCGGTATGAACTCATATATTTGTAGCAGAAGTATTTTCAGCTTGATTTCATATAGCTTATGCATGAACAAGTACTGCTATTTAATTCCTAATTAAAATATTATGGGTTTTCCAAATTTAATGATGTCATCATGATGAAGTATTGAAACTCCGCCCTTTGACCCATCACTTGATTTATCTTTATCTTATTCTAGAAATACTCCATTCACTTGAGCAGATGTACAAGATATTGATTTAACGCCAGACTGAAATAGGATGTTAATAATGTATTGAGAAAATAGTGTAGACCAGAGATTAGAACAATATGATTTATGAAGTCCATTTAATACAACTAGTATGGTAACTAGCCATACATTTGTAATGCCAAGCTGAGTAATATCTTCAAACAGAAATTCAAAAGCTGCAAGATATTGAAATAATTGAAATAAATTATTCTATCAAGTTAATACTACAATGTATTCACATGATTTAACTGTCGCATATGATATATCAGTAAGAACTAACCAACAATCTATTGTAATTGCTAGACTATCAGCATTTGAATTTAATTCAGATTGAACTAAATTTATATGAACTTGAGTTAATAATTGAGCTATATATTTATATACTCTATCAACTGCATGGGATATAATGACAGCCACATTAACATATACTAATTCAACATTTACTATTACTACTTCAATAGAAGCTATAACAATATCTCAAGATTGATTATATATGTATGCATCACATTATAATTGAAGTACTTGAACTACAAGTGAAAGAATTACAAGATTTGATTTATGAGTTTCATGGGATATTACTACAGTAACAAATACATGATTATCATTTAATCCTTGACTTGTGTATCCTCCAATATTTAGATATATTGAATCACAAGATAAATGATTTTTCTGAAATTGATATAATCAATTAAGAGAATATGATGTAATATCATAAAAAAGATAGACTTAGCTCTATCTTTTTTTCTTGCAAAACATAGTAAATATGATATATTTATTATGTTTTTATTTATTTAAAAAAAACTATTATGAAAATTTCAATTACAACAGCTACACAATCATTACCAGAAATAATGTGAGATGATTTTGCTACATTAGTTAGACAAAAAACTAATACTAAGTTCATTATAAATGTACAAAATTTAACAGAATATAATGTTTATGCAGAGAACATAAATCCAGCTACAATTACAGATTGATATAAAATATCTGCTTGAAATGAGGTAGCTATTGCTACAACAAATTTAAATACTCTAAATTTCATATCTGAATGAGGAAATGCTACAGATGTTAGAATAATGTGAACTTAAAAACCTTATACTTTAATTAGAATATTATGTTACAAACACCAATAGATTGAGGAGACTCAGTTTTTAATAATACAGAAGAAGTTGCTGATTTCGGTTCGCTACCAGCTACATGAGTAGACGAAAGAATCTATACAACTCTTGATGATAATAAATTATGGAGATGGGATTGAGTTGCTTATGTTGAAGTAAGTCCAGATACTACAAATACTTCTGATTTTCAAATTACTGCTGAAAAATGAGCTGTTAATTGATACGCTCCATTAGATTGAAGTTGACATATCCCTTCTGCTAATTTACCAAGTTATGTTGATGATGTTATTGAGGTAGCAGATTTTGCTAGTCTTCCAGTTACTTGAGAAACTTGAAAAATATATGTTACAATAGACGACAATAAAACATTTAGGTGGTCATGAGCTACATATATAGAAATATCTACTCTTGATTGAGCTACAATAAAAATTCTATACGAATGAGAATTAGATACTAATGCATATACAGATGCAGAGAAAGCTGAATTAATTCTCCTTAGAGAAATCATGACAGACACTAATGAACCGACAGGTTTTATTAGAGAGTTTCCAGCTACAATGTGAGTATTAGAATTATCACCAGATGGAACTACTGTTTATAGAATAGACCAAAACGGGAACTTTACTACTAATGTTTCTGGTAATTTTGCTGACTGAACTACATTTCAAACTCCAGCAACTCTACAAACTACTTGTATATATCCAGCTGCAGCAAGTGGTTGATTTGATATATATATAGAATGAATTAAATATAATGTAGACGAATTACAACAAGCCGCATATACTCCAGCAAGTTGATTACAATTTTGTTATTTTGAAGTGGCTTTATGAGTACCAGTATTAACAACATCTCAAATATTAAATTCAGATTATTTTCAAGATAAGCCAATATGTTCAATAGTTTATTGAAATATAACTACTTGAGATAAGGTAGTATTTGCTGACGAAAGACATTGAATTGAAATGAGTTGAGCAACACATAGATATCTTCATTTTACTGAAGGTACTAAATATGTAAACTGAATGTGAATTGAGTGATTAGCTGATTGAACTTGAACTTATACACAAGTAGCAAGTTGAGTTGCTTATGACGAAGATATAGATATGTCTCCAGCAGCGCAATCTACTGCACCATTCTGGTATAGAATATGAACTGTATGGACTGATTCAGCTGACGCTAATTTAATAGCATATATGTGAACAACTTATGCTTATTATAATGAAGATACTGGATGATGAGTATTTGCTTTAACAGAAATTTGAAACAATAATTATACAATAATGCACTTTGTTTTAACAAATGATGCAGAATTTCCTATTGTTAAAATATTAAGTCAATCAGTATTTAATAGTGTAGCTGATGCTCAAGCAGCAATAGTAGATGATGCTAATAATTTAGTATTAACTTGATTACCTACACCAGAATTTCTATTTATAGGGTCAGTAATTATAGATGACGCTTGAAATTTAAAATTATTATCAGATTGAAATGAGTATTTAGACTTAACAGAAAAAAGAATAACTGGTTCTACAAGTTCTAGTTGAAGTACATGATTACACGCAGATTTAACTGATACTGCTACAAATTGACATCCAGCTACTATAATTGATTTAGTTGCTCCGCATTGGGAATTAACTGCTACAAATACAGAAGACGCAATAAATGAATTATCTGGTTGAAAACAAAAGTTAAGTAGAAATATAACTATTGCTACTACTAATTACTCTCCAACAGTAGGATTAGATAATGGTTGAGTTATAGGATTAGAATGATGAGCGAATTTAGAATTTCAAATATTCCCAAATGCGATGTCTCCATTCCCAAAATGAAGTAAGTTTACTATATTTCAAAAAGACGCATTTACTTGAACTATAACATTCTCAATATGAGTTACTATTAATTGAATAGCGTGAGCTTGAACATTAACATTAGAACAAAATGAAGCTTATATTTTATATCAAGTCGCTATTGATGAATGGATTGCAATAAAAGTTGCTGAATGAGGTTGAGGTTGAACTTGAGTATCAATTTATAGTTGAAATATAGCTTGAGAGCAAATAGTTGGTCTTGTATCTGAAATATCTGCTGATGCTAGTTTTACTGCTACTCAGTTTAAAGTTAGTACAAATACATTACCAAGTTGAACTGATTTTATTGCTAAGTTATATAAAAATTGAGTAGAAGATGCTAGTTGTACAATAACAACTGCTCAAAGTGCTACTAATTGAAGATATATTACAGATGACACAACTTTTGTAAGTGGTAGTTATTCTGAAAATGATACTATAACTGTTGAAATTACTCAAGTTTGAAGCACAAGTCCTTGAACTAATTTTATGTGGAGTATTTCTTAACTTTAAATAATAATGAGTAATGAATTAATATATACGAAAATCCCACAATCGGGATTAATTTTAGACTTACCATTAGATTGAGATGCTAAAGCTAGAGTTTGAAGTGATTGAACAGCTACAAATGTTAGTTGGGTTGATAGTGAAAAATGATATACTAAAGAAGTATGAGATTTTAATGGAACAACATCTTATGTAACTTTCCCTGATACTTGATTACCTAGTTGAAGTACAAACAGAACTATAAATATGGTATTTAATCCGACGAGTTTATCTGCAACTGATGAATATTTATTTGATTATTGAACAGATGTTGCTTATGGAAGATTTTGAATAACAGTCAGTACAACATATATATGAGCTGTATTTAATTCTATGTTTATAAGATATACTGCTGGATTATCTGTTTGAGTTAATTATATAATTACAGTTGAATTAGAATGAACTACTGCTAATGATATAAATATATATGTAAATAATGTTTTACTTACTACTCTGAATAGTAGTGTTAATCCTACAAATACTATTAATACTGTATTAAGTGCTTGAAGAATATGACAATATGTATGATGAAGTTTATTTACAGATTGAAACATTTGATTAGTTAAAGTATATAATAAGGTCTTAACAGCTTCTGAAAAACAAACTCTATATATTGAAACACAAAGAAGACTTTGAGCTTGACCTAGTTATCCACAACTTCTAAACTGATTAGAAAAATATCACGATTTTAAATGAGATGCTTATGATTTAGTTAGTTGAACTTTACCTACATTAAGTTGAGCTAGTTTAACTACCGACCATTTATGAAGAAGTAATAATGCTTATACTTTTCCTTGATGACCAACTAGTTATATGAATTATTGAACTGCTGATAATTGAACAGGTTGAGATTGTACGATAGCTTTTTGGATTAATCCTGATACATTTAATTCTTTTAATGTAATATATTATGATTGGAGTGGTTCATTTAGGAATATAATAATAAGCCCCTCTGTAACTTGATTGTTAGTTACGAGAACTTGAAATTGAGCTTGATTAGAAGATGCTTTTACAGTTGATTATCAATTAACTGCATCTACTTGGGAACATATTATTTATAGCAGAGTATGAACTACTAAAACTATATATGCAAATTGAATACAACAAGCTACAAATACTTGATGATATACTTGATGAGTTACTTCTCAAAATAAAGTTTTTATGTCAGCTACTAGTTTAGATTTTGGAATGCAATGAAAACTATCATCTCCTATGATTTTAAGTAAATGAGTTACTACTTCCGAAGCTCTAACTTTATACCAACTAACTCAAAAAGACTACATCTATCCATTCTCTAAATCTTCTACACTTAATCTACAAGACTGATTAGTTATGAGTTTAGATTGAGATTGAAATGATGTAAGTGGGAATGGGAATAATTGAACACCTACCGATATAACTCAAATTAGAAAAAATCAAACTAGTTGATGAGAATTTAATTGAAGTACAAGTAAAATTGTAACAACTTATGATTTAACTTGACCTTATTCAATATCATTTAAAGTTAAGTTTAATAATTTTTCTACTCAAAGATATTGTTATGATAATGATACAAGTGCAACTAATAGATATTATTGTTATTATTTACAATCATTAGATTATTTAGCAGTATGAAGCTGATGAACTTGATGATTAAATCTAACAAATGCTTCTACTGTTTTATGAACAACTGATATTAATCATATAACAATAACTGCTTCAAGTTGAAGTAATAAAATGTATATAAATTGAGTTGAAGTTATAAGTAATACAACAGCTTGGACTGAAGCTAATGTATGAGAAAATCTAACATTTTGAAAAAGGATTACTGCAATTGAGTTTTTAGATTGACAATTATTTGACCAAAAAGTTCGGAACAGAGTTTTAAGTGCAGAAGAAGTTAAACAAGATTATTACCTTAATTATATAAAATAATATTATGGAAAAAGTATACTTTACATATAGACATAGAAAAGATAGAAAAGGAAATATTTACACTCCTAGTTATGAATGGGGAGATAGCTATCCTGAATGGGAATGAAAGGCTAGAATAGTTGATTCACAAATTAATACTAATAATTGAAAACATTTAGGTTGGATAGAAGTTGATACTACTGCTTTACCATTATTAGATGTAGAAAATGAATTAATTAATTATTGAAAATACGGTTGATTAATGTATATCACTAATGATGAAGCTGTTTTATATATGCAATTTTTAACTGATTATACTGAAACAATTCCTAGAACTTTTGAATTAAACCCTGAATGAATTACTGAAGACTGAGATATAATTAATGCTACTTACTTAACTATAACTTAATTATTTTAAGTTGAATAAATAAACTAATATCATATACTAATATTAGTTTATTTTTTTTAAAACAAAAATGGTAAGTGAGATAAAATTATTTAAAGATTTATTCATTATGTGAATAAGTTCATGATTATTAGTATTAATTACTGTATACTCATGAGAAGAAGAAATTAGCCATACACAATTACTATTAATGTTTTTATGAAGTATAATAGCTGGATATTTATTTTTATGACCAATAGAATATTTCTTTCCATCATTATATAATTCAGAAGAAATGCATGACTTTATGGTAGCAGTAACTACACTGGCTTCATTTCAACTACTAGTTATCGCACATAAAAGAAAACTATTATTAAAAATTTATAAAGATAAGACAAAAAAATATGATTAATATAGTAGCTTGAATGTCATTAATTATATTTGCGTATTGAGTATTAACTATAATTATAGCATTATATAAGACAGCAATAGAGTATAATAAATGAAATTATGTATATTGAGATAAAAAACATTCTAATGAACATATAGCATTATTATTTTGATTATTAATGGTGGCAATATTATTTATTAGCTGGACATTTTTTCATATAGATATGTCTCACGCATGGTGAGTTCATATGGTTTCAGAGAATTTATCATTCTTATTTATATTTAAATGAGTATTATATTATTATCTATCTAATCATTTATCAAAAGAATTAAATAACATAACCTAATTAATATGAAAGAAACAGCAGTTACAACATTAATATATCCAGATTGATATATGGAAGAAATGACAGATGATATTTCTCCAGAAGTAATAACTTTATGAGAAGTTAAAAAAGCAGTAACAATAAATTTTGATATGGACGAATGGAATGAATATCAATCTTTAAAATGAATTGCAAAGAATAACTACTTAAGAGAGAAAACATTAGAACTTATGAATTGAGTTAATAGTAAAATTGATAAAATAGTAGATTCAAATCACTTATGATATAAGTGAAGCTTTTAATATAACTTATAATGAAGTATACAGACGCTATAAAGCTTGGTCAAAACTGATTACTTAGAAAGATACCAAATAGTAATTATTGGGTCGTTATGAGTGAATTTTATTGGTACATAGACCATGATACTAAAGTTCAAAAGGTAATTGTTCCAGTATGATTTAAAACAAATTTTGGCTCAATACCAAAACCATTAAGAATATTTTTTAATCCAACAGATTATATATGATATATCATGCATGATTATCTTTATAATAAGATGTGAGAAATAATCATAGAATGAGAGAATTGTGTTATTAATTATACAAGAAAAGATGCGGATTTAATATTATTAGAAACCCTTAATTTAGAATGCGCTATTTTTATTGAAAAAATCTTAATTTACTATTGAGTTAGAGCTTGATGATTCCTTTTTTATAAAAAGTAATTATCTTGCAAAAACTATTTAAATAGATATATTTTATTATATATCTTATTTTTTTTATTAAAAAATTATGGCAAAAATATGATGAGTTGAAGAGTCAGCTCTTAGTGAAGCAATAGTAAAATTTTGACCTTGAAGTGTTCTTCAAAAAATTCAAGGTGCATATTGAGTAACTAGTGATGCCTATAAAGCTGTTGCTGATTATATTAATTTTAATCCAGTAGAAACATTACAAAATGCTTCAAGTAAAATTACAAGACAAAATACTGAAGCTCAAAATCCAGATACATTTATATCGTCTGCAGAAAATCCTTATGTGCAATCTTTTTGAAATGCGCAAAGTGTACAACAGCCAGCACCTACAAATCCTTATGGAAATTTAGTAAATGAAACTAATCTAACAGCGGCTAATACACCTACAAGTCCTTATGCAAACGCAGTTCAAGATGCAAATCAAAAAATAGAAAATGCATGACAAGCTTTTACTCCAGTTACTAAAACAGAGATTGAAGCTTCTAGAAATGATGCAATTACTGATGTTATTTCTCAAAATCAATGATTAACAGCAGATGATTATGCTCAAATCTTAAATAACAATGAAAATTGAGATACTATTTGAGATATTTCTACAAAAGAAATTCAATCAGCAATAGATTCAAATACAGCTTGATATAAATGAGTTAGTGTTGAAGATTATTTAAATTCTATCTGACAAGACTGAAGATATACTAATAGAGTTGATATAGCTGATAGATTAGGTATAGAAAATTATAAATGAACTGCAGACCAAAATGCACAGATGTTATCTTTATTAAGGGCAGAAAATTCAACATGAGATGATTGAATTTCTTTTGAAGACCCTCAAGCATGAATAGTAGAATGAGCATTATCTCAAACTGAGTTAGCAAGTTTAACTTCAGCTAGAGACCAATTTTCAGATGAAGAATTATTACAAAGAGCAGCAGATTTACATTGAATAAATTCAGCAGAATATACTACTGTACAAAATATGCTTACTAATAATCCTAGAGGATGAATTCCAGAATATTCACCAGAGACTATAGATAATATAGTTAATAATATGGATGATTATTTTACTTCAGATAACTTAATTACAGACCAAAAAGTTCTAACTGATAGAGATAATGCTAGAATTAACGCATTAGAGACTATTAGAAGTTGAGATTTAAATAGATTATCAGATGATTATAATAAAACATTATCATTATTATCTACTAATAATTCAGCACTTTTAAGTATGTATTGAATAAATGCAGACTGAACTATAGATAATACAAATACTGATTGATTTGCATACAAATATGACCAAATGCAAAAAGATTATGAAGCTGCTAAACAAGAAAGTTTTCAAAACTTTGAATGAACTAGATTATCTCAAGTTCAATGACAAATAAGAGCTGAATTAATTAAAAGAGGTGTTGATGTTTCAAAAATACCAGAGGAACAATTACTTGCTTTAAGTAGTAGAATTGGACAAGATGCTTTTACAGATATTTATACTGCAAAAGAAACAATGAATAATGAAATTTTAGCTAACGCAAAAGATACTTTAGCGAAATTAAATGATTTAAGAGAAAAATGATTAATATCTCAGTCTGAATTCTTAACAAATGCAGAAGAATTAAGACAATGATATACTACTGCAGTTGCTACAATCAATAAAGATTTTGCAAATACAGTATTTGGTATTGAAGATGCTGCTGTTATTACTCAAGAAAATGAT
>Ga0233414_10000344_pt1 | contig 19647 bp, 21 predicted proteins | sample Na_anoxic_10_MG_FD_189020 | JGI IMG/M metagenome (GOLD analysis project Ga0233414, IMG submission 189020) | Seawater microbial communities from Saanich Inlet, British Columbia, Canada - Na_anoxic_10_MG | ecosystem: Environmental > Aquatic > Marine > Inlet | place: Canada: British Columbia... | reverse complement strand
AACCTCTCCGCCGTTTGGGGGAACTGTCAGGAGGGCGATTGCCTCCTGCCCGACATACGAAGAAAACCACCTCTTCGCGCTATCGATTGCGTCGTCGAGTGAGTCATCGGTCAACTCCACATCGACTACGCCGAACCCGAAGCGGCGCTTTGTCCACCTCTTGATGTCCGCCTCGCTCTGGGATGGGCTATTTGCCACCGTCTCCCATCACTCCTTTTACGGCGTCTTGGATCTTCACCACCGTCCGGTACACATCGGTGTCTTTGACGCCTACGTTTCTCAGGGACCTCAGAGCCGCGGACGCGACCTCTGACAAAACCTTGTTCACTTGGTCTTCGTCCATCTTCTGGACGCCTACCAAGGACTTTTTGACCGAGTGCGGCAGCTTGTCTACGTCCACTGAGGAACCGGCCGAGGACGAGTCGTTGCGAATGCTGGACTCTTTCTCTGCTTCAGAGATCTTCTCTGCGGCCCTATGGTCGGGATGCTCGTCAACCCGAGCGCCTGGGTCGTCATACTCCAGCCCTGGGTCATCGTCCTCGCGGGCAGCCACGGGCTCCACGGGGACAAACCTGTACAGGGAAGGGTCGTAGATCCGATCCCCCGAAGCGCTTCTAAACTCAGCGTCGTTCTTTGGCATCTCGCGGATCTGGACAGCCCCCGTCGCAGGGTAGATGGCCGTGATGTCGCCACGAGAAACCTCGTTCCCCATGTGAGTCACGACCATCACGTACTCGCCCACGCCAAGCCTGTCAGACTCGACCGCAAGCTCAAGCCTATCTTCGACTAGCATTGAATCTAATCTCCTGATTGCTCGGAATCCTCAGACGACTTCTTTGCCGACTTTTTCGCAGCCTTCTTTTTTGTGGCCTTCTTTTTTGCCACTTTCTTTGCCGGGGCAGCCTCTGCGGGGGCGCCTGCTTTCGCCTCGACCTCCGCCAAGAGAATCCCAACAAATCCGCTCAGGTCTACGTCCGTCTCCACGGCATCGCTGCCGCTAAACATCACGCTCTCACAACAGTGGGGGCGCCCCTGGTGCTCCGGCATAAGGCGGTACATCTTCGTAGACGATTTCTTTACACTTTCGTTTGCAGTTGCTTTGACTGTCATAGCTCACCTCGCTCCCCCAAAATACACGGGGCCGCTCCATTCGTAAAGGAATGGAACAGCCCCGATGCAACCAGTTGCGCGTAAGCGCTAGACGGTCACCACGGTCGGAAGGCCCGCAACGGTCATCACGCCGTAGTATTCGGGACGGAGCAGCTTTTTCGCGTAGCGAGTGCGCAGCCCCTTACGGAACGTGAAGTCATCGGGATCGAGGAACGTCGGGGTGACTTGCAGCGGGACGTAGGGCGCGTACACGTAGCCAGCGTCGAGGAAGCTGGATCCCTTGAGTCCAACAAGGCACTTGTCAGACGCGAGGAACGGATCTTGGTAGACCGCGTACTTGTTCATGAGGGTACCAACGCGCTGAACACCGAAGTTCGAGTTCATCGGGCCATAGCTGGGAGCCTGGTCCTGGTCGTAGGCACGGTTGATCGCCATGAAGTCACCGTTGGTGGTCAACTGAGCGAACAGCGCAGCAATCTGCGGGCTGGTCACGATGAAGTTGCCGGGTGCGCGGAGGCTGGTCTTATGGATCGTAGCCGAAAGGCTCTCGATCTGGGTAAGCAGCCGACGGATGGAGTCAAAGTCCGTTTGGACGTTGGCACCACCGAACGCGGGTCCGTGGGTGTAAGCGATGCTGTGAGCAGCACCATCAACAAGGTCGTCGATGATCTCGCGGTCAAGTTCAAGGGCGATCTCGTTCGAGATTCCGGCCACAAGCTCAGTCTCGGCCGAAAGACCGTGGAATGCCCGAAGGTCGTCCACAGCCTCAGCGCTCCAGCGTGCCTTCAGCTTGCGAGTTCCAGCGCGAACGGTCGAAAGGGCGATGTCAATGTTGACCTCGGGGACCTTGCTGACCTGATCGACGTTGGCGAACGTCGTTGTGCTAACGCCAGCACCGGGAGTGGTGGTGTTTGACACAAGCTCGCTGTTGTAGAAGTACGTCGCGAAGATCGGGGTCGCAGCGTCAGGGATGTCGCCAGTGGCATCGATCTCCCATGCACCAGTGGTGTAGTTGACGCTAGATCCAGCCGGGTTTCCGTCTCCGGTAAATCCGCCGGCACCGTCATCAACTATTTGCTTAGCAGCGGCACCGGAAGTCCAGTTCAGGGTCACTCGGTACTGGTAAGTGCCGATGTCCTCAAGGGGTCGCATCGGAAGCCATTTGAACGGAATCCGCTCAGTCTGGTTCGTGGCATTGTCCCAGTTGGTTTTGACGCCGTTGACATTAGCAGCCGCGACCTTGACTTCGTTGTCCACAAACTCCGAGGAGTAGTGACGCTGGAAGTCAGCGATCAGGTTGTTCCCGCCAGTCGCGTTGCCCTTGGTGTCGCCATACTTGTACTCGTAGGTGAAGATGCCGCCGATAGGGGCAGTCATCGGCTGAACAGACACGATGCTGTTCGCGATAAGGTTCGGGAACACTCGACGAAGAATCGGGAAGATGTACTTCGTAAAGGGTCCAATACCCGTGGAAAGAGTCTCCTCGTGAAGCGACTTGAGATGCTCGGATTGATTCTCCAAAAGCATCGCAGTCACTCCGCGCGCATAATCATCACCGATGCCTTCGAGCAGCGGGGACCATTTCGCGGAGACTTGCTGGATAAAACTCTGGTCAGCGGCAGTGCCTTGACCGTTCTCTTTTAGCATTCGTCGTGCGTCCATGATTTTCTCTTTCTATTTCGCGATGCCCGAAAGCGCCCGCATTGTTCCAAAGTCGACACCAGAAATAGCCTCTTTGCCTGCACTTCGTCCAGACTTCGACTCTACTAGCGCTTCTCTGTTGTCACTCGGGACTCCGCGAGAGAGCCTAGAGCGAAGGTCTTCAAGCCTTGAGTCGGTCATGGTCTTTGTCCCGTGACGCTCAATGATGTTGTGAATGTGGTCTGGATCTTCCACTCCCTCTAACAGATCCATCAATTTGGGGGCATTTGTATAACCAGCGACAGCCCTGGATTTGGACTCTGAAAGCGCCATCTTCTTGGATGACTCGACCGCCTCGTGCAATTGGGTCTCAACATCCTCGCGCCTTGAATCAATCTCTTCACCGATCTCCACCGCGCGCTCCAACTTGCGCTCCAGCTCTTTTACGGTGCTCTTCAACTCGTCAATGCCGTTTCGCAGGCCTGAGTTTTGGTGCTCAAGATTCACAACCTCGCGAGCCCTGTCAGACTCGACAGCCTCCTCCCGAGCACTGTCTCGCTCGCTCACGATGCTCCCAAGCTCATCGAGGACGTCAGAGACGCGCTCGTCAAGATCCTTGATTGAGGTAAAGGAGGACACATCCCCAATGGATGACATGACCGTGGACTTCAAGGGGTGCTCGCCAACACGTCGCTCCACATGAAGCATGTAGCCAGACTTCTTTGCAATCGACTGCCACTTTGCGGTCTCTTCGTGAGCCTCGGCCACCTCAAGATCCCTTGCCTTGAGCGCGTCGGAGACTGCCATCTGATCGGGCTCACGCTTGTAGGTTGCGACCATCTCGGCAATCTGCCCCAAGACGCCCATGGCGCCTCCGATGTCTGGGTCGTTGCCCATCTCCTCAGAAAGTTCTTCCCGCACGTCGTCTCGAAGGACTGCAATCGACTCTGCGAGCCTCCGCTCAAACCTGGCCTCAAGATCCCCGACCGCTCGCTCCTTCTCGGTCGAAATGGCTTTCTCAACCGCCCCGGTCGCCGCAGCCTTAGCCTTCTCGGCCTCTCGCTCGGCAATCTGCTTCTCAAGCTCCTCGACAAGCTCAGGGAACTCACTCTTGATGCCCTCGGACCAGTCGTAGTCCTCTTGAAGCGACTCGCTGAAAATCTCTGGGTAAGCGGACTTCATCGCAGGGTCAGCTACAAAGTCATAGGTCTTCAGGACAAAATCCTCGCCCACGCTCTGGGCACCATTTGGCCCCGGCGTGACCGACCCGAACCCGCGAGATGAAACTCCGACTTCTCCTCCGGCCTCAATAATCGCCTTGAGGATCTTGCCGTTGGGAGTGTCAAGGATCTCTGCTTCCCCGATGACCGCGCCGCTCTCATCGATCTCCATGTTGGTGATGATGTGGCTGACACGCTGCAACTTGGTCTTGCCGTCCGCCGGGTGGTCTAGTTCTCCGAACATCCGCCGACTGTTCACGTCGTCGGAAAGCCGGTTTAGCTCCTTCTCGACAATCGCCCGAGAGTAGACTCGCTTGTTTGACGTGGGGACATCGCAGCGCCCGAACTCTCCGCGAGCGATAACCTTGCTGCCCGAGCCTTCAACAAGGCTAAGGCGGATAGGGGTCGATTCGATTAGAAGCTTCTTGTTTTCCATTTATGCCTTCTTCCACCACTTATAAGCGAAAGGCGTCCGAGAGATTCCTGTGTAGAATTTTTGTCTACGCTTGATCCTGTCAGACACTTTTCGCTTAGTCTTTCTTCCATCCGGTGACATCTGCACCTTCAATGAAACCAAGCCGGCCAACTCTCGCCGGCCCGACCTGTACGCGGTCCTTCGCTTCCTCGCCTTCTCGGTCAAGGAAAAACGAAGGCCGCTCTCTAAGGGTTTTCAGAGTCAATCGACTCCAGGCACTTAGAGATGACCTTGAGAGCAGGCTTCATGGCCGCAAGAGCATCGGACTCGTCCACGGACTCATTCAGGCTTTCTCCCAGAGTCCCAAGGGCTTGCTCAAGAACATCGGAGACGCCTTCATCACCAGTAATGAACTCAATCAGACCAAACACTCGCTCAACTCGCGAATAGGTGTCGCCCCAAGGATTTGAGCCGACCTTGCTCTCGTGCATAAGCGCCGAAAGCTCTGCCGCAAGCCCCACATCCTCGCGCTGCCTCTTGCGAGCCATGCGCTGGAGTTTGTTCTTGTGCTTTTTCTTGTACTTTTTGCCTGTTCGCTTTGCCCTCTGGCCGGAAGCACCTTTGCTGCGCATCTTCGTGGCCACCTTCTGTTGGGCAGTCTTGCGTTTGCATCCGCCGCTTCCGTCTGAAACAAACCCATCTGGGCACAGTTTCTTTGTCCCACCAAACATAGATTTGGTTCGGACGGGAGCCTTCTCCGCAAGCTCGCTCCTCGCATCAATAAGCGTGGAGACGACAGCCTCGGCAAGCCCACGAAGCTCGTCATCCCCCTCGGGAACATCCTTCTCAGCGAGCGCCTCAAGGACTTCATCGAAGTCAGACTCACTCATTGCGTCAAAGGGAAGGTTGGCAATCCGCTTGAAAAGCTCCCGTGTGACGAACTTTCCGTCAATGGGGTCATCACCCTCCTCTACCTCAGCTTCGCCGTGACCAAGCCCTGTGGGGCCACTCTTGCCAATCACTGCAATGGAGGCAGCCATTGCCCCAGAGGTTGTCTCATCGAGCCGCCCGGTCGAAAGCCGGACCATATCCTTGTCAGAGATACCGAGGCTCTCCAACTCTTCGTTGAGGTTAGGGGTGGTGACAGGCTTGTTTGAAAACATCGTTTTTATTCTCCGATTTTGGAAGGTTCGCTCGCGCGCGACAGGAATCTACTCACAACTAACATTGACCGAGATCTTTCTGCAAGATCGTCGTGATATTTTGCCAGCGATACAAGCTCCTCCGGCCTTGCAAGCTCAAGAATCTTCTTGGTCGATGCAAGGAGAGATGAGGCTTCCTCGGAAATAGCGTCTCTGGCACCATTCAGGGATACTCCACAAGATTCAACTTTGTCAAAAACTAATGACGCAAGCGTGCCGTTCATTTGATCGAGTGCCTCGCAGATTATCTTCATCGAGTCGTAAATCTCAGGCCGGAAACTCTCCAACGAGGCGCGCTTCACGCGATGATAGCGAGTCTTTGGAACAGAGTTCTCCGTGCTTCCGAGCACGCCATGCAGCGAAGACCTCACCGCCTTGATGTTTTCCTCATACTCCGAAAGCCATCCGGTCTCTCTAGAAAGGACCTCTTCCGCCTCTTCGATCAAGTCTTCGGCCCAATACTCACCGCCTTTTTTCACCAGCGAAGCGATCAGGTGCAATTGGTTGCGCACGGACCCCGGCTCGAATTCTTCGGAGCAAAGCGCTCTGACAACGCTGTGTAGCTTGTCAGACACATGCTTGTCCGCGTTCTCTTCGTTCACAACCGGGACATCTGAGTCCCCTACGCCTGTGACCTGGACCTCGCCATCCTTGATATCCCACTCAACTCTCACGACCTTGCCCCCAGAAACACCAAGGGCGTACCCACGGTGCGTCGCAACGATCTCGAAGCCCTCATCGATCTCCGCAGCGGCAAGTCGCCCAACCGTGTCAGACAAGTCCTCAAAGCTACCTGCGACCACACCCTCTAAAACATCTCTCTCGATACGTGGCATCATTTACTCTTCCTTGAAGACCTTGTGTGCTTCATGTCCTTATGAAGATCTCGCACCGCAGCGCTAATTGAGTCAAGTTTTCGGTTCTTGCGCTCCGACTCGTCTAGCCTGTCTTGGACAGCGCGCATCGTGCTCCCAGACCTGGATTCGACCGCAGGCTCTGCCCCCTCGTCGGGGAGAAGCCCCGCGACATCGGGAAAATCGTTGATAATCTCTTGCTGGGTTGCCGCCTGATTCCTCTGCTCAACCCTCTGCTCCTCAGCTTTTGCCTGGACCATGAAAGCGGAGTCCTCGTCACTGAACTCAAAGACGTTTCGCATGATGACCTCCTTGGGAAGCCACGCCCCAAGCCTGTCAGCCAAATCAGCCTGGGCGTTCATTAATTCGATCTGTGCCAGCGCAAAGATGCTGGAAGGCACGGTCATCTTGAGATCAAACTCCACCTGATCCGGGTCAATGCCCAGCGCGGCCAAGTGAATCCTGCACACCTTCTTGAGACCGTTCCGAAGCTCGCGCTGTACGCGCATGACCGTCCGCGCGAACCTTACGTCCTCCTGGGACAGATTCGCGCGGCTCGTGTCGCCGCCAAAGCCCAGGTATGCTCTCGGCACCTTGATCGCGGAGAACATCTTGCCCCGAAAATACTCCAAGTCGTCAACCGCCTGGTAGTCGGGTCCGGCGATCACGTCAATCCTTGTGCTCTCCTGGCCTGCCCGCATGGGAACCCAAAAGTCCTCGTTGGGGCCAAGCGGGTTCTCGCGAAAGTCGATCTTCCCTGTGCTGGGATTGTACAGCTTCTTTTTGCGATATTGCTGCTTGATCTCGTTGACGTAGCTAACCGCCTGTTGGGGAGGCAAGTCGCCTACGTCCACATAAAAGGCATAACGAGCGGGCGCCCGTGTCAGCTTGTAGACCAGCGCCGTGTCCTCCGCCATCACCAAACGTCGCCAGATCCATCGCGCGGGCTCAAGTACGGAGTGCCCGTAGGGGCTCCTGATCGACTTGGAGCGAATCCTCCAATGAGTAATCTCCCAAGGCTCGAAGACGGTCGTATCTGCCGTCTTCATTTTTTTGTTCTTGATCGCGGACTCCACCGTGTCCGCATCGATGTTGAACCTCGCCGTGTCATCTTGGACAAATCCCACAAGCTCCCCGCTTTTCCTCTCCACCCTTCGCATCGTGGCAGGTGGAAGGAAGTTTAGCCCAATGACCCCCTCCTTTGTCGCGAGTATCTCCGCAAAGGCGTTCCCGTATTTGACGAGATTCCGGCAAAGAGGCCAGATGTCCTCTTCGATCCTGAGCCTGTTATTCAAAAGATCGTCTAGGATGTTCCTGACAATCCTATCCTTGGCAACCGGCCATATCGCACGGTTGTGATTCATGTCAATCAGCGTCCCGTCATCGGCGTACACGTCAAGCGCGCTCGCCAACTCTGGGTAGTCGTCCATCTCCTCGTATTCCGCGTAGGTCTGAAGGAGGCCGAAGTCCAACTCAAGAGAGTGCGCAAGATCTTGGTACCCCGTCCCTGTCGGATAACCGCCAAATCCCCGAGAGCCGGAATTTAGAGCAGCGTAGTTGTCCCCACGAGCAATCTCGGAACTCATCTTCTCCTTGTCTGCGGAGAACCACTTCCGTATGCGGCCTGAAATGTTGTTTGCTACGCCCATGGTCAGCCTAACCGATAATCATGGGCATAGGCCCGTGTCTCTTATCCTTCTTTAGAGGCTCGATGTCGAGATCTGGGCCCACCGGGATCTTCCCGTCTGTCACCCACCCCATGTTCTCGCCCCTATCCTCTCTCTCGACAGAAGTGATTGGTCCAATCGGCATCCTCGCGGATGACCTTACCAGACCTGACACCACCCCGGCTACCGCATCGCTCACATCTTTTGACCCTGCAACCGGGTGATCTACTTTCCCCTTGATCCGGTCATACTCCAGCGCTTTCAACTCGGCCAAAAATGGCTCGTACCGATAAAACTCAATCCGGTCCTCGTAGATGGCCGACTTGAGTGCTTCATAAGGCTCGGTCGTCCTATCCACACTCAAGATCTCCGAGCGAACGCCACGCGCCTTCATTTGCTGCACCATCTCGGCAGACTGGTACGTGTCCGTCGAGAAGCCGCTCAGATGGAACCCGTGGTCAATTAGCTCGTAAATCATCCTCCTTACGTCTGGGAGATAGATCTGCTCGCCCGGAGGAGGCTGGATCTGGAGCATGAAGTCGATGACAATATAGGGCGCGACGTCGTTGAACTCGTCCCCGTTCTCGTTGCGCCTGACAACCTCAACCCAGCGCTCAATGTGCCCCATCGCGATCCCTGTGCTGTCGCCGCTCAAAGAAGGATCGACGTGGACATACCTTGGCCTGTCCGTGTTCCGAATAGGCTTCCAGTAGTCCTCGGTGTATCCGCCGGGTAGCTTCCGCTGAAATCTCGCAGCGATGGAGTCCCACATAAACTGACCGCCTTGACCATAGACATACGACTCGACACTGAACGGATGAGGATGCTGGTTGAGCGCAGACTCAACCTTCTCGACTCGATGGATGAACGCCGAGATCGCATGCGTGCCCACGCCTGCAATGTCACGAATCGAGTTTTCAAGGTCCCTGTCAAAGTCCTCGTAATACTCGATAGGGACATTCAGGACATTCGCGCCCTCGTTAGCCAGGAACCCCTCGTCGACAACCTCATCCTCTGGGAGAATCCTAGACCTCAGCGACGACGTGCCCACGACAACCTTGAAGTTCACCCCCGAGAAGTGACTCCTTGGCTTCACCTCCCACGTCGCATAATCGCGCACAAAAACAGTGGGGTCATCCTTGGAGTCCCGAATCTTCCTATCCGTAAAGCTCCCAATCGTAGCCGCTGACGACAAGAGGATCATTAGGCCAGGCAAATCACCACCTGCCCGCAAGAAGCGAGACTTGATCCGGCGAGCAAGCGAAGCATAAACCTTCTCAGCCATGTCATACATCGCGACCGACTTCTTTCCCGTCCCCGACGAAGAAATCTGTTGACCCTTCGATGTCATGAAGTTGGCCTCGTCCATCGCACCCGCAAACACATTCATGCCCAGGACGCGCTGGCTGTTGCACGAGCCGATGGCAAGCATGATGTTGTTCGGGTAGCTAGAGTTCTCCCGCCCGTACTTTGGCTTGAAGTTCTCCTCGAAGTAAGGCGACAGCTTGATCTTGTCCTCGATGGCAGTTTTCATCACCGTCCGAGCCAGATGCAAACTCTTGCTCAGGACAGACACCACCATCTCAGAGCCAGGAGACAAGCCATAGGCAAGCTGGGGCGACCTCAAGCATGAAAGCTCGTACATCGTCCGGCATATCGCGACTGAGGCGAACGTCGTTTTGCCATACCCAATGCTGCCCGCAAGGACAACCTCGCGATAGCCGGAGCCCTTGTCAAACAACTCAATCAGGTCGTCCTTCAGCTTAGGGTAGAGTGTCTGGGTGGACTGCCCCAAATAATACTCGTCCGTGATGAACTGCTCCATCGAAACGGGCTGCCAGCGGTACAACTGGTCGTTCATGAAGTCCAGCAAGCCCGTGTCACCACCCTCGATCTCGCCAAGGGTCGCATAGAGAAGCGCTCTCTCCTCTTCTGAGAGATTTAGGATCTGCTCCTCAATCAGCTTTAGGTCTTCCTCGCTCGTCCGCTCCGAGCGATGGCGCCCCTTCTCCGTGACAATCACTCTGCGCCCTCGTCGGCCTTGACCAAGGATTTCGCCAGCGCGAGCACCCTGCTCCTAGACTCCGCGCTCTTGGCCGCGCTCCTCACGTCCTCTCCGTACTTGTCAACATTGGCCTGTAGCTCTGGACGAATCCCAAGCGTGCCGAGGTTCCTTCCTCCGCCAACGCCAAGGTCCATCTTGATCTCGTGACGCCTTACGAGGATAGTCGCAGCGAGCATGATGTCTTTGTTCACCGCATTCCATGGCATTGGGGCCTGTGACTCAAGGGCTGAGTATCGCCTGATCCTGCCTTTTTGAACCTGATACAACTCCTCAAGCTCGTCTAACTCATCGAGCCCCTTCAACACCCGCGCCTCGGCCTTCACCGCGACTCCGGGTATAGGTGCAACCAATTGCGCGGGAGGCATCGCGTTCCGGTAGCGCGAAAGGATCGTCACCAAGGAATCGCGAGACACATCCGTGTACTCCATCATGTCCTCTTGGACCCAACGAGCTATCTCTGGGATCGGGTACCCAGACTTGATCTTCTCGTTCAAAGGCTCCAGGCATTTGAGTGACTTGACCTTAGAGAAGCGCTCGCGCGACTTCTTTGACTTCGGCCGCTCTCTGGTCAGCTTTGAGAGTTTCTCATCCACTAGATCTCAGGGTGTCCAAAAATGTGCGCTTTGTCAAGAACAACGGCTGGACCAAGGATGACCCCCCAGCCCAGCCGCGTCCAGCGCCAGCGCTACTCCGCGAGTTTGTTCAGCGTGTCCATTCCGAACACGACAGTGCCATCGTCATGGCACGCGACGAGGTTGATGCCCGTGATCTTCTCAATCTTCTTGAGATAGTCCTCAAGCTCTCCAATCGATCCGTTCGTGGCCAAGAAGTCCACGCAAATCATGTCAAGACAGTGGCCATCCTTTTCGGATTTCGCCATCTCCTTAGCCTTGGCAAGTGCGTTCTCCACGTTCTCCGCCTGCGCAGGGAACAAAGAGAATCGCTTCATCGTCGGGCGCTCGTCGTCATCTGTGCCGCCGTCGCCGGACTCCCCAGCGTCACCGTCGGCTCCGCCGGACTCGTCAGACTTAAGGACGGACATCAACTCTTTGTAGGACTTGCCAGCCAACTTCTTCTTCCACTCGGCGGCGTTCTCCTCGGTAATGACCCCGACGAGTTCCTTGGCCTTCGTCCAGCCCATTTCGCGAATCCACTTCTGGACGCTCGGCTTCATCTTGCCAAACCAATCTTGGATGGCGACAAGATACTGGGCTTTGCGCATCTGGAAGTCCAACTCTTGCTCCACGTACTCGCGGAAAGACTGAAACCCCCATGCCGTGTAGTAGCTGTTCGCGTACACTACATGAATCGCCGCTGACAACTCCCAGTTGTCTTCTTCAACTTTTGAGCGAAGGTCCTTCACTCGCTGCCGGACTTCTCCGTACTCAACTACCTCTGTGTTTGCAATTTCGTTCATCGTTTTTCCTTTTCCTCTTTGCTGGTGGCCCTTAGCCACTCTGCCACAACGTATGCGTCGGCCTCGTTATGGTCTTTGAAGACTATCCCCATTTTCTTTAGCATGGGAATGATCTCTGCCTTCTTTGGCCTCCCGTGGCCTAGCACGACTTTTCGCGCAGCCCCAGAGCCTACCATCACGGGCTCTATTTTACAACGCAGCCAAAGGCTTGTTTTGACAACGCCGCCGAGTTCGCCAAGGTCGAAAGTGGCACCGAACTTTGCGCCGTAGGCGTAATCTTCAATCACGACAGCATCCGGTTCGTGAGCTTCCACCGTTTCTAGGACCCGACCCGAGAGGTACAAGAGCCTTTCGATCTTCTCCCTGACACTCGCACTCCTGCTCAGCCTTTCACCTACTGTCTCGCTGAACAGTACCTCCCCTTCGGACCCCAGCACGACCATGCCGAGACCCGTGAGGGAAAGGTCGAGACCTAGCACTTTGCGAAGCACGCCGCCTTCATCGAGCAATACTTGGCTCGCTTGTCGCTCTTCTTTTTGCAGATGGGCAGCCGGACAGGAGCATCCTTGCCCCCGCTGACATCCTTGAGCGCATCCATTGTGCTCACGAGCATCGCCTTCATGTCGTCAATGATCGACTCATCCCGGCGAACCTCGTGCTCGCACACGACCTTGCCCATCGCCTCGTCGGACTTCTTGATGTAGACGATCCGCACGTCCTCAAGCCCCGTGCCCCAGAGGTACCCGTGCGCCTGCGCGACGTGATCTGCCTTGGGCTTCCCGCCCTCAGCCGGGTTCACGTAGTCGAAGCCCCTTGTGTTGATGGTCTTCAACTCCAGAACCTCAACCCGGTCCTGCTTCAAGTCACCCTCCGCCGCACTCCAGTCAAGCACGCCATCGCAGTGACCGCTCAGCCGGTACTCCGGCCACACGAACTCAAGCTCAACGTACTCAAACTCCTTGCCTTCGCACGGCCCTTCGTCGTCCCAGAAGTCCTCGCACGAATCTGGACAGGGACGCCACTTGCGGGAAAGCGGGCCTTCCATCGCCTCGCCTTTGTGAACGTGGCTGCACTTCTTACAGCGCCACCAACCTTGGAAGACTTTCCCAAGAGCCCGCAACCAGTCCTCTTGGAACTGGGTGTGGTACGCGGTGCCGACACCGAAGGTCCACATAAGGTCTGGCTTGACCTCATCGCTGAGGGTCACTCCGTCCCGCAGCGCCAGCGCGTACATGCGCGGGCACAGCTTGTGAATCCCGCTCATGCGGAACCTCTCCCCCTCCGAGACGGGCGCTCCTGCGGCACGCCCCATCGACCCCCGCAGCGCCTCTGTCAAGAGGTTGCTCTGTCTTATTATTTGTGGCGCTGCCTGCTTCTTGATTATGTTCCCAAGCATGTTCAGACCATAATGCAGTTTTGGGCGTTTGTCAAGCTACACTGACATCGGAACATCTGTGACGTCAGGGCTGTTTTCGATGACCTTGGCCACAATGGAGATCCTTGCCACTTTTCCAGACGGACTTTTGCCGTAGGTAATCTTCAAGTGCTCCGCCCATCCCGAGGCAGATGAAAAGCCCTCCATCTGGGCCAGGTGGTCTTGCACCGGAGACGACTTCGACCGCTCCTTGTAGTCGTCCTCGTAAACGCTGAGAACAACCGCGCGCGCGTAAGGGATCGCCCTTGCTCCGCCTGGGGGCTCATATGCCAAGGTCAGTTCTGACCCTGGCTTATGCGGGCACATCCCGCCATAGATTCGGCTGAGCGCTATGGCGCTGCCTTGCATGATTTTTCTAGTCTCAATTGGTGTTGTTGTAAGCATCTTCCTTCTTCCTTCAATCGCCCGTGCTATGGCGGTCTGCCTCGCAACTCTTCGGATCGACCGCATCATATCCCGCATTATGCGATTTTTCCATCGAAAATTCATTCATCGATGCCCTCTTGTAGCCTGCGGAACACGGACATCGGGATCGCTATCCATTCTTTCTCAAGCTGAGGGTCTTCGTGGCCCTGAATCTCAAACTCCAACGCAGGCTCCTTGCCTGCCGCCAAAGCCTCCCTTGTTATCTTTGACAGCCATTGCCCCTGGACCCTGAGCGACTTCTTCTCAGTTTGCTTGCACTCAATGAGGAACCTGTCGGGAGAAAACGCCGCCCCCGATGGTTGCTTCACGTCACCCTTCGCGTAAGGCGAGGCGCCGGAGCCAGGCTGGCGCCTACCCCCCAGCTTCTTGGCTACTCTGTTTTCTTGCCCTGTCGGCGTCGAGCGCTGCTCTAGCCCGTACAAGTTTGGTCTGAACTTCGGCACCTGTCTCCCACTCCTCTTTCGTCATCGTCTCCACCTCGACCGGCTTCCCCTTCCTCGCAACCCACACTCTCCTCATACCACATTTGTGGCAGACCTCGACAGCATCGCCCATCACAAGCACCCCCTCGATCTCCCACTTATGAGCATGGAAGCCAAAGGCAAGCGCAATTAGGACAATCGTCCCCAGGCCCGCGGACACCCCGATCCACACCATCACCACATCTCCACTTGCTTGGGTGACAGAAACCTTATCGCGTAGTCAATTCTCTTCTCCGCCATCTTCGCGTACTCCTCTGACAACTCAATGCCCGTGAACCTGCGAAACTCCTTCGTCGCAGCCATGCCGGTCGTGCCGCTTCCCAGGAATGGGTCTAGCACATGCGCCTCCTCGTCTGACTCCTCGATGATCCACGACATCACATCCACTGGCTTCACCGTGGGGTGCTTATTACGCTTGCCTCTCAGCCCGAACTCCCGCTCCGCCCTTGATGCCTTCGCGACGTACTGAAACTCCCCCGGAGTGTCCATCACGGCAATCGTGTCCCGCACTTGAAACCCTGCATCCTCGAACGCGCACGCCCCTCGGAACCCCGTGGGGTCATCGTCCGCCGCCATGAGTAACACATGGGCACCTGGCCTGAGCACCCGGTAGACCTCGGCAGGCAACTCCCCCTCCCACGCGCTCGCAGCCTTCGCGGAGAGGATGACACCATGCAGGCTTGCGTCCTCCATGCCAGACCAGTCTACGGCCTCGACATCATCCACGAGAAGGACTTCGCCCTCGGGTGGGGTGATCATCGTTGTCAGATAGTCGTGTAGCTCTTTCATTCTTTTCACCTGCCTGAAGAACCGCGACGCGCCGCCGGTGTCCCCATAGCCAAAATCGTCCCCCGGCTGCGTCCTCGCCTTTATCTTTATGTGAAGATTTTGTGATGCTCCAGATGGGGGAAGATTTCGCCTTACGGAGACACCAGACGCACTCACCCCGCTCTGCGCGTCCATCTCCGCCACCGGGCAGCCGTCCGCGCACGTCTCCCCGCACGCGGCGGCGTGGGTCAGGAGCAGGTGCGGGGGCCATCGGCCTACGTTCGGGTTAGACCCGGGAGTGTCTCCGGTGGTTATGCTGAACCCGTCACCATAAACTTTCGAATCGGTTTTACATGGAGACGCGGGAACGTCTTTTGACGTCCCCACCCGGCACCCGTCGATATTCAGCGCCCCGGTCCCGTGCGTCAAACAGTTCTGAGCAACCGTTCCCGCAAGCGGCTTTCTGAGGACGGCGACAGCCTTCATTCCGGCTTCCTTGCACAGACGATGACCTCCCATGCTGGCTTGAGGGCAGTGCCGTAGCCCTCCCACTTCTCTGCATCCTCGGTTGCGGGATGCAGGGACCGCTCCGCCCCTGCCATGTCATCAATCTTCACGCTCACGTTGAGGGATTTCGGGAAGCCGCTGCCGTACACCCAGGCTTTCAGCCGCATGTCCACGAAGCCTGCGTTTGACATTGCCTGGCAGACGCGGTGGTAGGTCCGGGTTGCTGAGAACATCCTGATCAACCCTCCCGGCTTGAGGACTCGAAACAACTCCGCGTACAGTTTGGGGTCAAACGCGATGCCGGTATTGTCCCAGCTTTTGCCCATGAAATTGAGTTCGTAGGGAGGGTCGCTGCACACCATGTCCACCGATGCGTCCGGCATCTTTGGCAACTCTTCGAGGCAGTTCCGGTTGATGACTTGGCTAATCATCGCTCCAATCCGGGTCGCTGGGTATCGGGGTTTCCATCTTATGACCAGGGGCCTCTATCATTGACGAGAGAGCGCCCAGTTCAGGCTCGACATGCTTCCATCCGATGATGGTACATACCACAATTCCGTCAGCCTCCGACAGCGTGATCCATCCCCCGCGATCAAGAGCCTCTAGCTTAGATGCCGGAAACACGCTGTATCCGTCACCCATCCTTTCGCAAATCTCTTGGAAAGTCGCGCTCACAATCCCATCCACTCCGGCAAGCAGGCAAAGCGCCGCAAACAGCCTCGCTGCCGAATCGCCGCACGAGTGTCTTATGTCTTCCGTGACGATCCCTGCCCCTCCACCGGATGAAGCAGGGCTGCTCTCCGAGACTCTCAGCTTGTACGCGACCACCCTCCCCCTGTCTTCGCGCTTTCGATGGATGATGTCCACCATCCCCGACCGCTGCAACTTGCCTAGCGCCCTGCCAAGGGCAACAGGCACCAGGCCAAGCTCACTCTCGACATAGGTTGGGTCGATGGAGAGAACCTGCTCTCCCCCTGACTTGTCAACGATCCAGTCCATCAACCTCTTGGCGGCAGGACCCACGTTCGGCGCTGTGCCTGCCCCAGCCCCAGGCGCAGCCTGCCCCCGAAGATCAATCTCAACATCGTTTGCGTCGGGAATGTCTAATGACACCGACTTTCCGTCCATGACGACCTTGATCTTCACCGCGCTCCAAGCATCCTACTTTTTAGCTCTTTGAACAAGTCGCCAAACACACCCATGTCAGACTCGATTGTTTCCCTCACCGCCTTCTGGGTCTTGTACATATTCGCCCCGAACTTGATCTTGCCGTCCTCTTTCCGAATAAGACCGTACTTCTCGGCAAGCGAAATCATCATCGGGAGATCCTCGATGCTCGCATCCCGCACGTTCAGGACGTAACTCCCCGTCGCCCTTGCGGGCGCGGTCTTGTTCTTCACGATCTCAAAGTTCACGCGCACGCGCTCTCCCAGCTTCATCGAATCCTTCGCTGAGAGCCCCTCGTCCACGCTCTCCTTGTCCCAGCCGGAGGACCACATCTTCACCTCCACGCTGGTCAAGAACTCCTGCCCCATGCCGCCTGGGAGTGTCGTCGGATCGCCAAACATGACACCGATCTTCTGTCGGTGCTGGTTGATCCACAACTGCGTCAACTGCCGCCCATGCTCCCTCGCCACGAAGTTCGCGGCCGCCCCCGCTTTCCGACACAACTTGTTGACGAGCCTTGCCTGAAGGCCCTGCTGCCACTTCTCTGCCGATGCCTCGACCTCCGCCGATGGCGTCAGCGCTGCCACCGAGTCCAAGATAATCATGTCCACCGCGCCTGTGCGCGCGAGGGTGTCGTACAGATCGATGGCCTCTTCTGCCGTGTCCGGCTTGGCAACCAAAAGACGACGGTCGTCGAGCCCCAGCTTGCTCGCCCATGCGTGATCGAAGCTGGACTCCACATCCAAGAGCGCGATGCGAAACTCTTCATACGAGTTCTCGTGCAATTGGTTGCACCTCTCTTTGAAATCGGCCTTCTTCTCGCCTTCCATTTGCCGAGGCTCGTAAAGGCCCGTCGCGACGCAATCGCACTCCCCTTTTGCCTCGTACTCGACCTCTCCAGTCTCAGGATCAACATCCTCTACGACCTCGATGTCCTTTAGCCGAAGGCAGTTTGCGCACAGGTCTTGCGAGATGCCAGCCACCCGATATGCTGTCGTCGTCTTGCCCGATGACTTCTTGCCATGAAGCATCGTCACCCGACCGACCGGGATTCCCCCTCCTAGCCCAACGTCTAACTGGAGACTTCCCGTCCCAAGTCGGGGCATCTCCACGACCTGCTGGCCGATGGAGATTGTCCCCTTTCCGTGGTGAGTGTTCGCTGCGTGCTTGAACGCTCGCAGCATCTTCGCCCGACTCAAATCCCGACGTCTCCGCCAGGCTTGACCTTCTCGACCTCCGCCAAGAGCGTGTCACCGACCCACGACTGAACCTCTGCGAGTTTCGTCGCGAAGTCATCGTCGTCCGAGATGGGCTGGGTGATGCCCACGTCGACCTTCGCGCTCTCGTAGCGCTTTAGGCTTACGGTCATGCCGTACTCGATGGAGATCGAGCGGTCGGTGCCGGGGATGTCTAGCTCCGGCCGAGCGCTCTCCTCGCCCTTCAAGGAAGCCTCTTCGGCCTCCACGATGGCGTTCACCGCGTCTTGCAAAGACGCGAACTGATCGCGCCCCACCGATGCGGTCACCCGCACCGTTACCCTCGCAAACTCGAAACTCCCGAGGGAGATCGTTCGCCCCGCGCTTGCGGTGACGCTCATGGCGGAACCCGCCTGCACGGCAAGCGCGCCCGTGCTCTCCGTCTTCATCGCAGGGGTGGCCTTTTTCTTCCTCTGGACGGTCGTGAACCTTGTGCCTTCTTGGATCTGCATCTTCTCCTTCTCCTCTTTCTGCCCCTCAAGGCTCCCCCATATTGCACTACTGTTATGTCGTTAGTCAAGACATTTTTTGAGGGTTTTTCAATCTGCGCCTACGCCCAACTCTTGCCATCTCTCGACAATCTCCGAGCGAAAAGACTCGTCTCGCCTCGATACCTGGCCGCGCCTGCTGACCGCCTCCCCCACTGCCATGATCATCGCATCTGTGTACAGACGAGCCCCTCCGTCCGAGCGGATAGGCGTCTCTGGCAGGAGCCCATGTTTAGCCCAATGGTTGATCGTCGGCACGCTTCGATTGATCCTTCGCGCAAGATGGCCGACGGACCAGCCCTTTCGCTGCTTGCCCGCCACCTCGACAAGCACGGGCTTGCGCTCCCTTGTCTGGGATCCCTCTTTTCGCTCTGTCTTCTTCGATCTTTTCCTGTAGTCGCGAGCGCTTTCCTTGCATTTCTCGGCGTACTCCGGGTCGTCCCGATATTTCGCCCGACGCCTCGCCAGAAGATCACCCCGATTCTTCTCGTACCAGTCTTTGTAATAATTCTGTTCAGACACAGTACAAAATTGCATTAGCCTATCAAGTTTGTCAACCATCACCCCGCTCCAATCGATTTGTAGAATCGCTTCCTAGCCCTCGTTTTTCCAGCCACTTGCGACACGTTTTCGTCCACTACGTCCACCACGATGGGAAGTGGCTTTTCTGGGCAAACGCCAGCCCTCCAAGGACACAAATGCTGGCACTTGGAATCGCTGGGCTTGCAGTGTCGCCTTACTCTCCCTGCCGCTTGCTCTACATCCCCCATTGGCGTCGCCAAGACGAGGACGTCCAGCGCTGGGATGTCCAACCCCTCCTCAACCATCTGTTTCGTCGCGAAGATGACATTCGCTCGCTCCGCCTTGCGCAAGTCCTCCTCCGTCCGTGTTCTCTTTTTCGGCTTTCCGCTGCCGTCCACTTCCCCCGTAAACCATTCCCCCGTATAGAAGTCACATACAGGGGGGAACTCAATCTCCATCGTAGAGAGCACCGCGTTTAGCTCCGACGCCATGCTCCGAAGATGCTCCAGCCTCTCGCTTACAACAAGCAGCTTTCGCCCACGCTTTACCGCGTGAACCATGTCCTCGACGATCTGCCTTGTGCGGAACTTGTCTGCCGCAAGCTGCGACGTGACAAGGGCTGGGCCTATCTTGCTCGCATCGATGACTTCGCGACCTCGGACAATGGGCGTTAGCTGCGTGTCAGTGAACAGCCTCCGCACCTTTGGGACCAGCGGCTGAGTCCGCGCCGAGTAGACGATTGGCCCGATATGATGGAAGAACACATCCTCCGCGTCATCCTTCCTCCTCGGTGTCGCTGTCAGTCCAAGTCTCCACCGGGCCTTGAACCTCGGCATCACAGGCGCCCATGTCGCGGCCCCGAATCGGTGAACCTCGTCGGTGATGACAAGCCCAAACGCATCATAGATCTCCTGCGGATACCTGTCACCGTCGCCGTCTTTAGCAAGCGATTGCACGAGCGCGATGGAAAAGTCCACGTCCTCAAACTCGTGCAATCGCTTGCTA
>Ga0233414_10000340_pt1 | contig 19706 bp, 27 predicted proteins | sample Na_anoxic_10_MG_FD_189020 | JGI IMG/M metagenome (GOLD analysis project Ga0233414, IMG submission 189020) | Seawater microbial communities from Saanich Inlet, British Columbia, Canada - Na_anoxic_10_MG | ecosystem: Environmental > Aquatic > Marine > Inlet | place: Canada: British Columbia... | reverse complement strand
GTCTTTGGCTTGTGTTTCTTGAGACTTCATCTGTGCGAGCTTTAAGTTGTATTGGAACTCTGTTGCCATCAACTCTTTTTTAATCTGCGCTTCGGTCTGCATTCTTTGCATTTCAAAATTAGATTTAGCTTGCTCGATTGCCACCTTCTCAGCAGTCATTGCTTGTTGCTTTTGTACTTCAGCCATCGCGGCTCTTTCGGACGCTTCTGCGTTTGCTTGAGCTTGTGCTTGTATATTTTGCTGAACCAGCGCTTGTTCTCTTTCCTGCTTCTTCTTGCGCTTAAGCTTTAGCATTTGATTAGCTAGCTTAAGGTTTTTTATTTGGCTGATATCAATTGAATCCTCTATATCAATTTCTTTTGTTTGCAAGGCTATTTGTATATTCTTTTGCAGCTCTGCTTTTTCTTCGTCATCTGGCTCTATTTCTAAAAATATACCAAAGTCATGCAGGTTGAGGTTTTCAATTTCTTTTAAAGTTTCTACATTAAAAGTAGATACGCTATTCATTAAAGAATTTTTAGTAAGAGGGAAGCTTAACGCGTCGGCTATTTTAAGCGAAATATTTTCGCAAGTACTCAATGTCAATTGTATACTTGCATCCTGTATATGCTTAGTGGCAACATTAGAAGCATTCGCTGCCATTTTTTGCAAGCCTACTAAAGCGTTAGGATCTGGCATAGCTCCGTCCCTGGCTTCATTTAATCCAGTAACGTCTCTAATCATCTGCATATTATAGTTGTATGCAGTAATTAAAGATTGTATTTTAGATATACCAGAAGAGCTTGATAATTCTTGTATAGGAACCTTGCCTCTGTTCATATCCCCGTCCTGCGTCATTGATCTACCAACAACTGAACCTGTTTGGAAGTACATGTTTAATGCTTCCGCTGGGTTATAATTTGTACCATTACCTAAATCAACTTCTGCTAAACCATCAATATCTAAAAATATTCCATCAGGAACCATTCTAGATAGCACTTGCTGTATTTTTAAATGCGTTAATTGTATTACGTCAGCAAACCCGATACACTTGCTTATAAGCGACTGTATCACTCCTTTGTACATTCTAGGAGCAGCTATAGAGTAACTCATTTCCACTCTTGTAGTGTCAGCCATTGGGCGAGTCATGTTTTCGGCTAGTTTCCATTCTAGCATAATGTCCGTACCTACTACTTTGGCGCCTTGGTACAATACTTCAATTGACCTTGACACTCTTTCAAAGTTGTCATTTGGCGGGGGATCAAATTCGTTTGTTTTTTCAATAGCCTTTTCAAGACCGTTGTCTGTTTTCTTTATTTTAAACACCTGGTCCGTATAAGTTTTATACTCAAAGTATAACACTTGTACAGTATTATAGTCGTAGTTTTCAAAGCCCCGTATCATTCTACGATTGCCCGGCATTTTTTGAATTTTTTCTAATTGCTCGTCAGATATATAAGGGAATTCTTTTTTAAGCTCTGGTATTGTTATAGATTTAACTTCACCTACATAATATATATCCTCGAAGTTAGGGTCCTCAGTATAAGACCATACGCAATAAGCCGGATCTACGTAGTCAACAACTATGCCTTCTGCCGGGTTGAACGATGTTTTAGTTATGCCTATTCCGATATTAACTAAATCTTGATTTATTCTAGCTCTCGTTAGATCATACTCATTAGTAGCTAACACAGTGCTAATAGCTTCTTCCTCCGCTATTTCTATAGCAGGCTTGTACTTAAGCTGCATGTGCAAATCTCTTTCCTCTGTAGACTCAGGCAACTCCCCGTCAGGAACACCCGAACGGCTAAGGTCCATGGGTATAACCGCACTAGCTTCTGCCCGGGCTTCTCTTGTCATCATGTCAAAAAGAAGATTCTCCGCGTAATCCGTTCTAGCTTTTAAAGACTCAGGATCTTGCGAGTAAGCTGATATGTCATATTGCTTTTGAGTAATACCATTAGCTACAATGTTTGAAAACTTTGATAGTATGGGTACTGGCTTCCAATCTAAATTCAAATAAGATAAATCGCCGTTAATAGCTAATTCATCTTTATATTTTTGAACGCTTTGTTCTCCCCTGGCGTATAACCTTAGGTTATGAAAGTTATTCCAGTTAGTTAGATATCTATTTGAACCTGCCCCTCCATAATTAAACCACTCTTGCTCAATAGCACGAGAAACCTGCAATCCGTATTCTAGCGTTGCTTTTTCAGCGTCACTTACTACCTGATCAGGAAATGGACTATTAGTATTTGTACTTACATTCATCTATTGCATTATTTTTGATGTGGTTCCTTTATTGTCATATTTCTTAAACCCTAAGGAATATTTCTTTGTGGTTATAGCTCCCTTGGGACTATATCTGTGTTTGTTGCATGCCATCAAAGCTAAGCCGGAGCTTATCGATGCATCATGCTTTGTTCTGTTGTTTATATCAAACTTAGCCCAGTCTTCTAATGTTCTTTGTAAATAAACATCACCGTACCCTTCTTTTGTTTGACCAACAAAATCTTCTATATAAGTTTCAATTGCTGAGGCATGTGCTTGCTTGATGTCTTCACTTGAGTTAGGTATGCCGCCTACTTCTCGCTCTGACACCGACAGCTTGTTGTAAGACCTATCTGGTCTGTTGATACTAAAGCCTCTATATCCTCGACGCTTTAAATAATAAAGCAATCTTGGTTTGTTGTTTTCAGCTAATATAGGCATTCCGTAAAATACCATAGCCATCAGTACATCTTCAAAAAACATTTCAGCTGTTGATGGTCTAGCTATGTATTCTAGAAAGAAATGGTTAGGAGGGGCATCCTCCATTGAAAATTTCGTTAATCCATGAAGTGATCCGTTAGAGCCACCACCGCCCACAACACCACTAATGTCATAACTGTCACAACCAAAAGCTCCCATGTGCTCGTTTCCTGGATATTTAATACCATTCTTTATTATTATGTTATTCTGTTGTTCTTGATCAGGGACCCAAGTAATATAAAACCTACCGTCTTTGTTCGGGTAGAACATTACTTTTGTATCTTTAATACCGTGTTCCCATTGAAAGTTTCCTTTCGTAACCATTGTGTTGTTTTTTAACTCGTCGTTGTAGTCTATCTGTTGATAGATCTTAGTCAAGTTAAATAATGATTGCTTAGACTCATCTCTAAAAGCGTGTTGTTCTGTTCTTGGGAATTGACGATAGTATTCGTTCAACGCATCCGGATCGTCTTTTAATCCTTCAACTTCATTTTCCCAATGATCAATGACGCCCTCATCAATAATGTCACCTTGAGGACCAAGAATATCTTTCTTAGGTACGTCAAAAACTGGCCAACCGTGTTCATCAATGAATCCTTCATAGTTCCACTCCATCGGTATAAAAAGCTTATACAATCCACTTTTTGTTTGCCCATTCTTATTTCTTTTTGTAACGTCTGAATCGTTATATAATTTTTTAAAGTTTTTACCTCCCTTGTCTAATGCATTTGAGGTTGAGCCCATCATACACTTCCCGATAATACGGCTACCTAATCTTAAGCAGGTTTTTGTAACTCGCCAGTTGTTAAGTATGTTAGTAGGCCTTTCCCACTTACCGCTTTCGTCGTGTATTAATAACTTTAATTTTTCTCCATCGTAAGAGTTGTCCCCGGTGTTTTTCCAGTCGATCGTTGTGTCGAGACCTGTAATTTCCTGGAGTTTCTCGTTTGAATCGAGTTTCCTCCTTGTAAGCTTTGAGGCCGGTACTCTGTACGCGAGCTCTGTTTTCGGTCGGTCCATTCCGTCCTGTATTGGTTTAAAGAAGAATGGATAGTTAACCGATATCGGGACAACTTTGTCTGTAAACATCTTCTTTGCATCGGGTCCAGACTTGGACAATATGCCAAATCTAGCATCCGTAGATATTGTGCCTTGGTTAACGGTCTCTCCTGAGGCCATGAAAGAAAAACCCGATCTTCTGTTCTTAAGGTAACACATGCCATAGCTTCGTCTGTCTGCTTTGCAAGCTTCCCAAAAAAGATAGAACAATCTGTTTGACTCTCGAAAGTCTGGGTGCCCAACGTCAATCTTGGACCACTGCAGGTACATGTAATGAGTACCAGTAATATAAGTAGGCTTGTCTTTGTTAGTAAACCAAAAACCTTCTTCGCGCCTGTTAAACTCTGTGTCAATATATCCATACCACTTTTCTTTAAATGCAGTCGGGTACTTTTCCCAATCCGCTTCGCTTTTAATTTTACTTAATTCTTTTGGGTATTCTTTTGGTGCCCACTTATTAATTCCCTTACTAAGTTTATCTTCTAGCAAAGGTAATGCGATATGTAAATCACCAATAACATATATATCTCCTATCTTGCCTGTCCTGCTTATTACAACAAGATCGTACTCCTTGTCGTAACCATACTCCCATTTAGCGTAGCGATTTTTTTTCTTAATTGCTTGTGGCTTAATGTAGTCTTTGGCTATCCGGTATAATTCCTGTTGATATGCCATTATTTAGATCTCGATTCTGCAAACCCTTTAAAAGCGGGTTTAGTTGAAGCCCTTGACGATTCGTCTATCATACTTTCCTCCTCTTGAATTCTTGTAAGAATTTCAAAGGCATCAAATATACATAACTTTTTAGTAGCGGCAGCATTTTTAAGTCTGTCAGCTGAGATATCCTCTTCTGAGTCAACGATCTTTTCTTTTGCTACCTTTACTAATTCTTCAATCGCTAGTCGCCCAGCGGCTATTATATTCTTCTTCGTTTCTATCGAGTCCATACTTTATAACAATATCATTTGATTTCATACAATACATAATCTGATTGTCTACAACAAATTCCCATTCGCTATTTGGTGTGAATCCAATTATGTCCCCTGGATTGATTCCAGACTCCTCTAAGGAGCTATTACCTATTTTAAGTATACCAATAAGATCAGCTACTTTATCTGCGCTTAAAATGTCTTTATTCTTAACAGGTGCAACAAAGCATCTATCTCCAAATGATTTCCAAGTGTCTGTTCTTTTATACAAATACACTTGATCAACCGCGCAAAAAAACAAGTTGTCTTTTAAGAAAGACCTACTGTTCTTTTTGATTCCTTTCATGTCGTAGAATACCCTGAATACATTATGATGTACCATAATCAAATCACCTTTCCTTATAGGGGTCGCAAACGCAACCGGTGTTTCAACTACCTCAGCAATATTGTTGACATGCTTAAAGCTTTCTATAGAGCTGTTTGTTATAAGGGTATGCTCTCCAACCTTTACCTCGTTATCATACCTTTTGCCTACCGGCTTTATGATAAAGTCATATACACTCCGCATTAATATTCTAAGTCATATTCAACGGATATTGCCATGTTAGAGTTAAATTTCTTCCATGGCATTATCTCGTCTACTTTTTTTATAAATATATTATAAGAATTATCAGACTCTTCGAATAGTATGTGAGAGATCTCGTGACCGCCGTAAACTGTCTGTTTAACAGAGTAATGCATTGCTTCGTTTTTATAGTCAGCCCCGATACTAATCTTTCTTATAATACTATCCATAATATTACTCTATAACTGCTTCCGGCACAATCTCTTCGAAAGTTCCGTCTACAAGGTTAATATTAACTGGTCCGTACTTAGCTTCAATATCTTTTTTAGTCTCGTCCATTTCTTTTTCAAGCATGTTAACGTGATAGATAGCTTTTGCTTTTTGGACCTCTAGTACTCCAATGTTTGCTAAATAAGATTGCAAATCTGCTTGCACCTTTTTAACGTTTGCTAATTCTTCCGCTGTAATAGCGTTTACTTTTGCTTTTGACTTGATTTTTTTTACTTTACTCATTTGATTTAATTTAATTGTTAATTGTTAATTGTTAATTACCTGAATTAGGATCCTTTTTTATTTGGTTTCTGTTGCTTAATGCGTTTATTCTTGACTTTTTATCTACATCCGATATGCCTGATGTGCGAGGGTCGGTTTTTTCGTTCACGGTTATAGCTCTTTGGTTTTGAATCACTGATCCCATTTCCTTATATTGCTTGTGCATTGCAGAGTTTTCGGTCACGTCTATCTTGTAGCCGTCAGAAGTTGGCACGCTAACCACTTTAGGTTTTGGCTTATCCTTGTCGCCTCCGTTTTTATAACTGCTTGTAATTTCATCTACCATTTTGTTGGTGACTGGTGGTCTTCCGAATTCTTGTTTGTATGCCATTTTTTTTGTTTTAGTATAATTTTGTTATTATGTATTCATTGTTTAAATCGCCATGATAGCTAGATAATATTGTTCCGTCTTTTTGTATGCGGTATGCTATTGTAACTGTGTACCCGTTCTGTTCGTTATGTAACTTTGTAACAAACCCTTTTGTGCCTTGGCTAACAATAGTTTCTGTTATAACCCTAAGCTCATCAAAGCTGGTGTTAAAAACCTGCAGAACTTTGTACTCGCTGGCTATTATTGTTTTAACATAAGTGGACTCCTCGTTAAGCCACATTCCGTTATACGCCTCTTGAGCTGTTAATGTTAATGACGTTAAAACTAAACATAGTGTAATAAATAAATTTTTCATAAGATTTGATTTTATTATATAATCACACGTTTTTTTTAAAAACTTGTTTTTATACTCCTCCACCATCACTTATTGCTCCAACATCAGCAATTAATTGCGTTCTTGCAGCTTCCGCCGCTCCACCTAATGTGTATTGTGATCCGCCAAAATTTAAAGTTCCGCTGTATGCTAATGGTATTCGTGCAGCCCACCCGATTAAAAGGGCATCATAGTTAGCCGTTGACATTCCTGTTGCAACTTGCAGGAAGTCACTTAAATTAGTAACTTGATTGATGTCCCATGCTGATATATTCCTATTAAAACTATCGCAGTCGTACAACATTCTTCTCATATTTGTTGCTGAACTAGTATCCCAGTTTTCTATATTAGGATTCCAAGCCTTAGCATTTTGAAAGGTTTCTTCAAAATTAGTAACGCTGCTTGTGTCCCAGGCTTCTATTCCTACCATATTTTTGCCGTAAGTTCCTCCGTCTAGGTTATAAAATGCTGATTCCATAGATACAACATTACTAGTATCCAAACCAGTTACATCTATTGCTCCTATTGATCTACAGTTATAAAATAATCCATTCAGCTGTAATACCCCGCTTGTGTTAAATCCGGAAAGATCCACAGCTGTTAAATTTATACAATAAGAAAACATCCAGGACATGGCATTAAGAGTATCTGCACCAAAACTAACAGGCGATATAGTCCAATTAGAAAGATCTAAGTTAGTGAACGACATATTACGGTTTCCTCCAAACATGAATCCAACAGAGGTACATGTAGACATATCCCATGCTGACACATCTATATTAGCAAGAGAAGAAGCATTGTAAAACATAGCGTATGCGCTTACTAAGCTGCCGAAAGTCCATCCAGCACTGTTCAGCGTGGTTAAAGCAGCACACTCAGTAAACATGTAATTTGCATTGGTGCTAGAGGATATTACCCAGTCTTCATGGCCTGTTATTGTTGTAAGATTTGAACAGTCAGCAAACATTCTTGTGGTGTTTGTTGCATTAGAAAGGTCCAAATTAGTTGCGTTTACAGATACTAGCTCAGTACAATTACTAAACATAAACGATGCATTAGCAGAGGCAAAGCCGCCACTCATGTCAATTGATGTAGCTTCCGTGTTAGCAAACAAACTATTGGTTATAACCACATTAGGTGGAGTAAACCATGAAAAATCAAAAGTGCCCGTGACATAAGAGGTGCAACGCTCAAGAAGACCTCCTGCGTTTGTTAGGCTAGTTAAATCAAGGTTTTCAATACCTGTTATAGTAGCCAAGCTTTCGCTATTATTAAATAGCCCCTCCATGTTTTCTATGTTTGAAGTATCCCAACTTGATATGTCAATAGAAGTTAACCCAGTAGTAGAAAACATCCTTCTTAAGGAAGTCATGCTTGAAATATCCCAGTTAGAAACATCTATGCTCGTCATTGACGTAGTTCCAAAGAACCAGTAACCAAAATTATAAGTATCAGTAAACTTAAGCCTATCTGTAGCACTTACAGTCATGTTCGTGCATTGGTAAAAGGTTACATCTTCATCTACTAAAAAAGAACCCCATTGAGAAACATTACCCATTTGGTCCTTGTCAACACTTACGCCATCTTGGTTAGCAAAGTAATATGACCAACCATTTATTGTACCTGTTACGGTTATAGTATGTGTTCCTGCTGTAGCATAAGTATGTACTGCTTCTGCAGAGGAGGTTACCGTGTCAGAAGTACCGTCTCCCCAATCAACTTCCGCGTTAACTGTGCTTGTGGTCCTAAAGGGCATTTGAAAAACCTCAGCGTCCGCTGTAGTTATTGCGTCAAATATAAACGGAGCCGGGCTTGCGCCGCCGCCTAAAGCAATTGATACCATAGGTATCCCTATTCCTATCGCATTACCCATATTATTTTAGAGCTATAATATCGCCTACGCCTGCTGTAGTTCCTGTAGCCAATACGTAATCAACTATAACAGGCAAAATAGATCCTGCCGGTACGGCTTTAAATACTATTGCTTCCGCTGCGGTAGGAGGTGAGCCATCTGCTTGAGTTACCCCAGGTAGTATCACTTTAATATCTCCCGCTACGCCTACATATAAACAAGCTTGGTTTAAGTTAGTCGCGTAAGCTATTGTGTCACTAGGCGTCACAACTGCTGCTTGCGTTCCAAAATCCGGTTGATTTCCAAATTGTCCCATTATTCTTTTATTTTGTTATTCATTATTTTTCTGCTCTTTTCCCACGATCTACCTACGAAGTAAGCACCGTAGACTGTAACTAATAGCGTTTGAAATATAGGTATGTATGCTTCAGCTATTTTAAAGTCGCCAATATTTCCGTCAGCAAATGCTAATGCCGAAAATATAAAGGTAAGATATATCAATACCATTGGCCTAATGTTTTTAGAAAGGAAGCTATCCGAACTCATGTCCGACTTCCATCTTGCAGTAACTTCCACTTGCGCGTTAGCTTCTGCTTTTTCAAGAATCACTTGCAATTGCTTTTTAATCTCAAGCTTTTCTTCTTTTGTAGTCGTTAGACTATCAATTACAGATCCAACCTCTTTAATAAGGCCTCCTGTTAACCATGAAATTATTTTGCTCATATTCTTTGTTTAATAAAAACCCCACGGAATGATTAAATTCCGCAGGGTAATTAATTGTTATGCTACTGCTACTTGTACGAAGTACATTCTGTCATCAGTGCCAGATACTCCAGCTCCGTCAAATCCTAACTGAGCCATAGAGGTTACTCCTCCTGGGTTTGCAGTTAATGCTCTGTTGATAACCTGTGAAGGCATGTTGCTTGCAACTGTTGGTGCTGCAGGCGGTACGATTGCTGGTAAATTACTTGCTCCTGTGATAGGCGCAGAAATTATAGTTGTACCTAATGAGAACGTGTAAACTAACCCGTCTCTAAGCTCAACTGCTACAGATGCTGCGTCAGCGCCGTCTACTATAGATGCAATTTGATCTACAGGAATTAATACTTCTCTTGATCCGTTTCCAGATGCTACTGTTTCGCCGTTAGCGATTCTAAATTTTAAAAATTTTCCCATTTTGTTTTTGGTTTTGTTTTTGTTATTGTTTATGTTTGTTTAGGTTTATACAGTCCTATTCTGTTATTTTTTCTTTACACAATTGTTAACGGTTTTTCCGCCTTTCTTTTTTGTGCCTTGCTTTATATATCCTTTCCAACAAGGAGTTGTTTTCTTTTTAGCTTTCATCGACTGCGTGGATTAGTTATTCTAAATACAGGCTTTGCATCCCATCCGTTTCGGCCTTTAGACCCTTTAACTCCTGTCTGCGCGGGTTTCATATATTTACTGAGGCATCCGCAATTTAGTTTGCTTTTCTTCATATTAACAGTTCCATTTTCTTCGCGCAGCCAATCCTCTTTCTGATTTCCAGCTTTTAGATCTTGCACAAAATGCTTTACGTCTCTTAGCAGCTTTACTACCTTTCTTTAGTTTTGAAGGAGGTGTTGTAACAGCGGTTTTAAGTTTACTTCCAGGATTATCTTTGCGATACTTCGCAACACCTTTAGCGGTCATTCCACCACCGGCTTTTTTGCCTGTTCCTCCGCCTTTTTTTACTTTAGCGTAGTTTCCTTCTGACTTTTTACGCGACGGTGCTTTACCCTTTTTTTTAGGGGCTGCTTTTTTCTTTTTTACTGCCATAGCTATTTATTTGTGTTGTCCCACCTTGCTTTTGTTCCTCTTATATCGTAATGTACAAACGTGTTATATAAACCTAACCCGCCTTGCATTACATGATTGTACTCAGCTAATGTATCTAATACTTTGTACAGATCTTTCGGCGGTAAGCCTTTAACCTGCAAATCAGCTGCCTTGCCTAGTATATGTTGGCTGTCAGAGACTCCGCCCACTTCTTTGTTGTGACTTCGGCATCGATATGCATTAGTTATTGTTATTGGTAATTCTATAAAGTCACGAGCGTACTGCAATTGGTTGGCTAGCTTTTGGATGTTAAAAAACACTTCTATAGGCATCTCGCAACCGCATTTGCATTCAAACTCAGACTTTTTAAAGTTACTAGTAAGCCTCATTCGAGCGTCCTTTAGCACACTGTGTAATTGGCTTAGATTCGTAAGGGGTAGGGTATTTTAATACTTGCATACCGTTTGCTCCTGAAGAAGATCCTTTTCCGTGAGGTCTACCCTCTTGGCTTAATGGCCCATCCCATAATGCTGATTCCCCTATTTGTCCTTTAGCTCCACCTGTTGGGTTGGATACCATTTGTTTTTTATAATCCATATCTTTTGTTTTAAAGCACTCCTGCTGATGTTCCACTTCCCCTCGTTGCCGCTAATTTTTGCTGGTCCGTACCATATATACCTTGCGCTGCTTGAATAGCCCCTATAGGAAATTGCGCTTGTAATTGCGCTTGTGCTTGTTGCATTGCCATTTCACTTGTATCTTGTACACCGGGCATTTGACCCATCATGTTCATGTTTACCATAGTTATCTTGTTTTATCTTTGTTAACTTTATCGAATGCAGCGGAATAAACTTTCGCGCTGTATGTGTCTTTCTTCATTAAAGGATTGCGTCTAGTTGAAGTAGGTATATCCTCTTCTCCTAACATTATACGATACATTTGCTGTATTAAGCATTTGCATCTAAAACTGATCTTATATATACTGTAGCTTTTATCAGACCCGTTGTAACCTCGCCATTTGACGATCCAGCCTTCTTTAAGCAGCCTATTCCATCTCCTATTGTCCCAAGAGTATGTAAGGCTACCGTCTTCAAAATCGCGCTTCCTAAACTGCCCTAAACAATCGAAGTAAATCAATAGTTCTAAATCAGCATCCGTAATACCATTTGTTTTACAAGCCCACTTGCGTATAATCCTATAATGTTTTAACAGTCCGAGTTCTTTTAAATCACCTCCTGTTAACTTTCTCATAAAACAAAAACTACATCTTGGGTTTTTATAACGTGGTATGTTTCCCTATCTAATTCTATTTTGTGTCCCGCGTGTCTATCGTAATAGATTACATCGTTCTTTTTTATACCATCGCATTCGCTACCCGTAGATACAACCGTAGCTTCTACATATCTTATGTCCTCGCGATGATTCTCAGCAAGAAGTAAACCGCCTTTTGTAGCGGTCACTCCTTCTTTAAGTTTCTTTATTATTATATTTCTACCTATTGCGTTCATATTATTCTCTTAAGTTAGACATAACGCAGTTAGTTGACAATATTGTCGAAGCAACTGATGCGGCGTTCTTTAAAGCTGATTTTGTAACTAATACAGGATCTATAATTCCTGCTTTAAACATATTAACTGTTTTGCCAGTCTCTACGTTAACACCCCAATCTTTTTTGTCGATGTTATTGTATTCGAGTCCCGCATTTTTCATTATTGTTTTGCATGGAAGATATAATGCCTTTAGCACAACCTCCTCGGCTTGCGTTTTAGCTTTTATGCTTTCGCTCGCGTTTACTAAAGCAACTCCACCGCCAGCAACCACACCTTCTTTGATAGCCGCTTTAGTCGCGCATATTGCGTCCTCCACTCTATCTTTTTTCTCGTTCAGCTCTACGTCTGAGTCCCCGCCTACTTTTACAATAGCCAGTTTAGCCGATAGCATTGCTAATCTTTTTTCAAGTTTGATTACTTTACCACTATTTAGCTCCGTAAGCAATTGTTCTTTGATATTTTTAATTATAGCCTTAACTTCTTCAGATTGTTCTTCATCTATTTGAAAAACCGTGTCCCGAAACGTTGATATAGCCTTCACGCAAGTACCTAAATGCGAAAGATCGATTAGATCTAAATCGTCCCCTAGATTCTCACTTATAACCGTAGCTCCAGTTAACAAAGCTAAGTCATCAAATATTTCTTTTCTATTCACACCGTGAGTTGGCGCTGGCACTATATTAACTTTTATAGCCCCTTTGTTTTTGTTCATCGCTAAAGCTGCTGCTACTTTTGCGTCAACATCCCCTACGATAAGTAATGGTATGTTGTTTTTTATAACGTGCTCTAGTATAGTTTGTATCTGCCTAATGGTATCCACCGCAGAATCAACTAATAAAATCTTAGGATTAACCAGCTCAGCTGTGTTAGCTGCATGATTCGTCACGAAATGATTATTTGTAAATCCTTTTTCGTACTGTACTCCTTCTACAACCTCTATTCTTGTGTCTCCATCTTGTGATGTCTCCATCATTACAACACCTGTTAAATCCACAGCCCTGTAAGCGTCCGCGATTAACTTACCCAATAAAGGGTCATTGTTTGTAGATATAGTAGCTACTTCGTCAATCATATCCCCTTCAACCGCTTTACTGCGCTTGTCAAGATACTTTAAAGCTTTTTCAACGATCGTATTGATTGCGTCGCGCTTTTCACGGCTAGTAAACTTCATTTTTGACTTACTAAACTCCTTTAGTATTGCATAGGCTAGTACGGTCGCTGTTGTAGTTCCGTCTCCGGCTTCTTGTACAGTTCGTCTTGCTGCTTGCTTTACTAACGAGGCTCCCATATTTTCTACAGGATCTAACAGAACACTTAGCTCTGCGACAGTTACACCGTCTTTTGTTATAACCGGTATTCCGTGCGCATCTTCAAAGATAACACATTCTCCTCCGCCACCTAGTGTGGAAGCAACCGCTTTTGTCAGTACCTCAATACCTTTAAATACTTTGTCTTTACCTTCGTCCCCGAAGCTAAACTCTTTTACTATTTGATTCATTTGATTAGATTTTATTATATAATTACGTGTAAACGCAAAAAGCTACATAATAATTATTGTTTATTCGCCTATGATTAAAGGTATAGAAACGGGATTGATTAGATTTTCAATTGAGTAAGCTACTGTTTCTTCCCAAAAGGCCACGGTTTCCGCTCCCATAGTGGATTGTACCCATCCAACAGATATTTCGTTAGTTAATTCTGAGAAAGGAATAAAGTCTTTTATATTGCTGGTATCTATAGCTATTGTGTTTTCCCAAAAAGACGTGTAAGGATTTCCTTCAGGGTCTAAAACATCTGAAACCCCTGTAACAAGCCAGGTTACCCAAAACACTACGTCAGGATAAACCACCCCATCTGATTCAAATTCAGGATATGCTTCTACTCTTCTGCAGTCCCAATTGTAAGTTATCATATTTTTTTGTTTTAATTTTTTTCTTTTCTTTCTTCTTTTTTTTCTTCTGCCTTTCTTTCTGGACATTTAATTTGATTTATACTGATCCAGCAGCTATTTTGTGTAAAGTTATTGAGCTTTTTGCACCATCTATAACGCTAGTGAAGCCTGTGTCTGTTGTGTTGAAAAACGCTAAATTTACCACAGAATTTGCGCCAATAAAAAGTATACCTGCCCAAGTGGTAGTCGCTTCATCTGTCCCGTTGCTATTTCTAACATAACCCATACCTGCTACCGCTTGATTAAAAACTCCATCAACGCCTAACGTCATATTTAAGTTACCTCTTGCTCTGCTCGTATCTGATTGAACCATAGCTGTTACCTTATATATCCCCCCGTCTGTAATAGTTATAGCGCTACTGCTTGTAACGCTTATTCCACCAGTTGAAATTTCTGGTGTAGTATTTAAGCAAGCTGTTACGCCGAACTCGCGGACATCTACTATAGTTGTATTTACAAGCTTTGTTTTTAAATATACAGGGGAGAAACCGGGGGGATTAACCCACCGCGAACTTGAGTCGACAGCCCTTCGTTCAAACAATTGTCCTGCTGCTCCAGGATCGCCATTGTAGTCACAAAAAGTACCTGACACCTCTAAAATGTCTGTCGTATATTCTTTCCCCATTAACTTATTTTATAAACTGACACCGCACTCTTTTCTGGATCTAATGTACAAGTTCCTGCTTGCGCTAACCTTACAAACCCTATTCCTATATATCCATTTGCGGGTACTTCTACAATAGAAGACCAAGTCAAACTAGATTGATTATGCCCTGAAGAAGCTCTAACATAACCCATAGCCGCCTCTTCTCCTGTAAAAGTTCCATCAACAGAAACCTGCAATCCAACACTAACCCTAGCGGTGGAAGAAGTATAATACGCCATTACATCTACAGCATAAATTCCTGCTGAAGGATAAACAATCTTATTAGAAGTTAGAGTAAACCCTGAATTTTGCTCAGGAGTTGTGTTGATAACACTAAATTCTGCTAATGTAGTTGAGTTGTTAATAGTCGTGCTTTGAGTTAGCTTTGTTTTCACGTATGGTTTATTTGAATTGTCATCAATCCACGCGGTGCTCGTTCCTGTAGAGCTTAATAATTGCCCTGCTGTCCCTAACTCTCCTGTTCCGTCTGCAAGCCCTTCTGTTATTGTTATAGAATCTGTTGTATATTTTTTTGCCATATTACCAAACGTTCGATACTAAATTGACCCAGCCATAAGTGCCCACTCCTGTTTGCATACACATATCTGCGTAGCTATAATTTTTAGGAGAACCTGGCACATACCTGTATCTCAAAGTGCCTACGTTGCTTGCTGAAGCAGCGCTAGGATCATCTGCGACCCTAGCTCCACCATCAACATCAATATCATTTAAAAATTTAATTGCCATGTTTTGTATTAGATTATGCGCTTACCTTCGTTAGTAAGGCTCTGTATGCTCCAGCTGTCTGTGAAGCTGCAAAAGTAAAGGTAATTAACCCTGTAGTTTTGCTGCGGCTAACATCCGTGTAAACAGTTGCTCCAGTAGCTTCGTCGATTAGCTCAACCATGATTCTATTACCATTCGTACCTAAACCGTGCGTAGCTGCCGTTATCGTATAAGACGTACCTACGGGATTGGTGTTAGTGAACGATGTTCTTTCTAGAACCGCGTTAGCTATATTAGATACATTAACCTTTTTGTTTGTACCTGCATCGTATATAGGTATTGTATCTGCGTCAGCTAAAGATTGAATCTCGGTAAGACCATTTATATCTAGACCAACTTTCACGTCTCCAGTACCTGGAGATACCTCTATACCTAAGAGATCGTTATCAGTACTAGCGCCAACGCTATCTACAGGAGCGGTATCTGTCCACGGCACGTTAACTACTAGTTGATTACTAGCATTCTTTTGAACACCGTATGTTCTAGAAGCCGTAGCAGATACTGCGTTAGCTGCAACCGTCTGCGTTGTGTTATCTTCCAGCTTACCTAACCCAAGCACGGTAGCTGTCATCATGCTGTAAGTAGTGTTTGTATCTGTCCATGGAACATTAACTACTAATTGTCCAGCTGAGTTTAACTGACTGCCATACGTTCTTCCTGCGGTAGAGCTTATTGAGTTAGCAGCTACTGATTGATCCGTGTTACTGAATAATTCAATACCACCTCGTACTGTAGAAGTTGCTTCTGGTAATACGTAAGTACCCGCTGGGGTAGCCCAGTTTCCAGCTCCGTTAAGGTACGTTCCGGCTGCACCTCCAGAAGGCACAATACCTAATGAAGAACCTCCACCATATATATCAGATGAAACAAATCCGTTAGCGGTTACACTAAAATGAGCAGAGTTGAAACCTGCAATACCTTTAGTTGTTGCTCCGTCAGAAGCTCCTTGACCTGCAATGTCTTGTCCAGATTGAACAACTGTCCAATTGGCAAATGTTGCACCAGGATTGTCTTGGTTAGCATATATTAAATCTCCAGGCTGAACTTCTTCAGAAAAGAAATCACCTGTATCTGTTACTGCCCAGAACCAACCATTTTTAATAGCAGTAGAAGGTGAAGTATCTAAATCAGGTGTGTTAGTTGCTGCGTTGTAGCCTCCTTGGAATATTGATTGACCAACATTTGATTGATCTACATATTGCTTTGAAGCTGCATGAGCGTTAATAGTTGGAGTAACAGGTATTACTACATTACTAGTAAAGGTTTTAGTACCCCCTATAGTTTGATTGTTTGTTGTTCTAACAACCGTGTTATCTACTTGAATGTCGTTTGCGTTAGCTGTAATACCACTACCACCTATTACATTTAAGGTAGGGTTAACGGTTGAAGTACCGGTTTGCGTCATACCATCTCCTGCTATTACAGAAGTTACTGTACCGTCAAATTGGTCATTCGATGTTACCGTTAATGTATTACCCGATCTTGTCACAGAAGATGTTCCTGCTCCAACGATTAATACATTGTCAAGAGTTGCGTCAGAACCGTCAAGTTGTATTCCGGCTGTTCCGTTTGTGGAACCTACTCCAAATAACTCGTATGTAGTATCTGTTCCCGCAGGTACAGTTACTGTTTTAAGATTAATCGCAGTAATATGCCCTTGTGCACTAGATGCTACAGAATCAACTGCAGTAAATGTATTACTATTTACAGAAGAAGTTGTGTCTGTTCTAGATACATTATCATGGGTTACTGATATAGTAGTGTTACCTGCTTGGTTCGCTGTAAAAGTTCCAGTTCCTCCAAGGACACCTGTTCCTTGTACTGTTAGTGTTCCATCGCCTACAGTTGGGATAGCAGACGTTAGAGCGTATCTACCATCTAGATCAACTGTTACATCGGATTGATTTGATACACTAGCTGTTAAAACACCCGTGCCTGTATTAAATGATAATCCATCTAAGAAATCGTTTGCTCCAGTACCATCTGGCATAGTTAGCCAGGCGCTTCCACTCCAGACCCTAAGCTTATCTAGGTTTGTGTCAAAGTATATTTGACCTGAAACAGGGGCAACCGGTGCCGACCCTAAATTTTGAATAGCTGCATTCTGCAACTCATTCTGGGTTAAGTCAATGTTGTTTAAAAATTTTACTGCCATGTCGTTTGTTTATTTGTTTGTTTTAGTTTAGGTATGCGACCCCAGCAAAAGCCGCGGTAAATGTTAAAATTAGTTCGTTGTTATTAGTATAGTCCACTTGCCCTATTACATTAGTGCCTGCAGAGTCTATTACTGATACCGAAGGGAATTTCCCAAGGTTATGTGTTATGTTCCACACTGATTGTGCAGAGGCTTGTGTAAACGTGAAGTTCAAATCCCCTACTGCATCCGATGCCAGTAAAAAATTATCAAGGTTATAAATTACTGTGGGAGTTAAGTTGCCCTGCCCCCCGTTAAATGATACCTCTATAGTATAGTAGTCTGCAGATACCGCTGTGTACGATTCAACAGTGTAATGGCCGAAGGCTAATAAATTTTTTTGCTCATTTATAAGTATGTCAGAGCCAACTAAGTAGTTTACGAACGCAGTTGTATTAGAACCACTCCTGTCATTAGTACTTAACGTCAACGACGTCACATTAGCGAACGGCGTAGCTCCTCCCCCGGCCTGTAAAGCCATAGTACCTGTACCCGCTAAAGACGTTGATACATACTCATAGATCATTGCCGTACCAATAGATATCTTACCGTTTATATTAAGGTAATCTGCTACCGCTTGAGCTGTATACTGCTTCGTCTTCCCTGTAGATGCCTCTGATCCTATCCACGCGTCTCCATCCTTGATATCATTATCATACGGGTAAGATATTATTCTAGACATATTCTATTTTTTACTTTTAGTTTTACGTTTTGGTACCTTGTACCTCTTTTTACTCTCTTTTTTAGTACCCTCCCCGTCATTTGCGCGATTTCTAGCAACAGTTTCCCATCTTCCGTCCTTGTGATCCCAATCTTTACCTTTAACATTGACACCTTTCCTCTTTGCCTTACGTCTTTCTCTCTGCGCATGGGCCTTTTTAGCCCTCCTCGCAGGTGTCTTAGCAAAAGCTAGGTCCCGAGCAGCTTTACGCTTCTTCGCCGCAGGCGATAATTTTTGTTTACTAGCCATTCAAATAAAATTTAGCACTATGACTAATATAATTACCCAGTTTTCTAAAAAACTACGCCCGAAAAAAAACTTTATTACATAATTAGGGGTATAGGGCTATATAGTAAATTGAAAAACCATTTTGATTACGGAAATGGATTTGATTTGACCCACCCCCCTTTGGGTTTTAGGGATTGGGGTTAAGGGTTTACCTTTAGCTGCGGTTTTACGCCCAGGGTTTAGCACTACTAACTAGGCCTTGGCTAAGGTGCTTGCGCACAGCGTGCGTATAGCAACGCGTATAGCATATAGCATAGAGGTCGGCTTGCAGACGGATCACGTCGTCTTATAGATAATATAGTTGTAAGATAATAATAATAATAAATAATAATAACAATGGCTTTAATTTTAATCGCAATTCCAATCGCTTTAGTAGCAACCTTCTTAAGATCTACCGAGGAGTTCTAACCTCAGCATGTCCTTGATACCAAGGCGGATCCTTCGCAGACGGTTTACGTTGATCCATAGATAATATAGTTGTAAGATAATAATAATTAAAATAAATATAAGATGAAAAATTTAGATCCCGCTTTAGAAATGAAAATCCAAGATATTAAAGACCTTATCTACCGATGTCTGAGATAACCTCAGCCGGCCCTTGATGCCAAGGCGGATCCATTGCAGACAAACTACGTCTACTCTAAGATAATATAAATGTAAGTAAGTAACTAATAATAATTTAATATAATAACAATGACAAAGATTTTATTCAACACAGTCTACAGAACAATCAACACGATCACAAACAGTAATAAACTGAACAGACCAGTCCATATAATATACGGCGGACTGATGGCCGACAACAGTGACATCGAAACAATAACTAAGATACTCGATCGAAGTGAACTGAAGTACAGACTTGAACCATGTAAAGAACTAATAAGACTATAACTATGACTCTACAAGATCACAACACAATCAATGAACTGATAAAGTTCTACCAGAAGAACCGAAGCGAAGCCGACTACAAGAAAGGTATCCAACCTATCGACGGCCACAAGATCGACAGCCTGATGATGGCTAACTATCTGGCGGGAGCTAAGCAAGACCCAAACATATACTAATCTAAAACCAAACAGATGAGAACACCAGAACAGATTATCCAAGCCTACGCCATGGGGCTACTAATGCCTGGCGAGGTAGCAAGCCAGATGAAGGATCACTACCCAGGACTGAACCCAGTACAGATTATGAACACTATAAATACCATACTAAGATGAGAGCATTCAAGAGGATACTTGCTGACCTGGCTCGAGGAGCTGGGTATGCATTAAGGAACTAAGATCACGACCTCGCGGCGCCAATGCCTGACCCCGATCCCTATAAGGAAACTAGCAGCTGACGTGGCTGTGGGTCACAGCGGCAACGCCGGAGGCGTGTAT
>Ga0233414_10000339_pt1 | contig 19723 bp, 18 predicted proteins | sample Na_anoxic_10_MG_FD_189020 | JGI IMG/M metagenome (GOLD analysis project Ga0233414, IMG submission 189020) | Seawater microbial communities from Saanich Inlet, British Columbia, Canada - Na_anoxic_10_MG | ecosystem: Environmental > Aquatic > Marine > Inlet | place: Canada: British Columbia... | reverse complement strand
GGTGTTCCACCGCCATATCCAACTTGGGGTGGGATGCTTGGCGGAACAAGCCTTTATCATATGACGTCTGCACCTTGGCTTTCTGTTTGGCCTGGCCTTTTACTTGCTGCTGCGGTATTTGGCGCCAATATGTTCGGAGATGGAATAAGGGATATCCTTGACCCTCAGCTTAGAGGTAGCGGTAGTGCTCGTAGTGCATTAAAAGCGGCGAGGATTAAAGGGATTTTTTGGAGACTAAAGACCATATTGAAAAAGAAGGAGAACTAGACTTTTGAAAAATAGGATGCCTGGTCTACGCTTCAGTCCTAGGGAGTCTTCCAGAACCAAGTTGGGCAGAGAAAAGCCAATAAATAGAAAACATAGAATTCTACATGTAAAAGATCTTAAAACATATTTTTACGGCACCGAAGGTATTACCAAGGCTGTTGATGGTATTTCCTATGAGATCAACGAAGGAGAGATTGTTGGATTGGTAGGCGAAAGCGGCTGTGGAAAAAGTGTTAGTGCCTTATCGCTTCTGCGTTTAATCCCTAATCCCCCCGGACGGATAGCGGGGGGTGAGATTATTTTTGAGAGCGTTGATCTGCTAAGAATTAGCGAAAAGCAGATGCGCGCGCTGCGGGGCAATAAGATAGCGATGATCTTTCAGGAGCCAATGACATCTCTTAATCCTTCATTAACCATAGGGCGCCAAATAAGCGAAGCTTTAGAACTGCATCAAAATATGAGTAAGAAGGCGGCATGGAGAGAGAGTATTAGATTGCTGGAGCTAGTACGCTTGCCAAATGCTGAACAAAGGGCAGATGATTACCCTCATCAGCTCAGTGGAGGGATGAGACAGCGGGTTATGATTGCCATGGCCTTAAGCTGTAAACCTCGTCTCCTCATTGCTGATGAGCCCACAACTGCTCTCGACGTCACCATTCAAGCACAGCTCCTCGAGGAGTTGAAAGGATTAACTACCCGGTTTGGCACTGCCGTGCTTCTTATCACTCATAACTTGGGCATAATTGCACGCTATGCCCAGCGAGTGAATGTAATGTACGCTGGACGAATTGTTGAAGCTGCTAAGGTCGAGGATTTATACACTGCTCCTAGGCATCCATACACTATTCAACTTATTGCTTCAGTACCTCGCCTGGATCGATCTGATAGGACGAAACTGTCCACTATCGAAGGTGCTCCTCCCCCCCTTTTCAATTTACCTAGAGGCTGTGCTTTTCATCCAAGGTGCTCTTATGCGATCAATAAATGTAGGGAAGAGAGACCAAAGTTTCTATCAGTAGGAAGAGACCACTACGTTGCTTGCTGGGTTGATATGGAAAAGGGTAAGTAATGGAGAATAGATTTGTACTTGAGGTGAAAGAATTAGTTAAGTACTTTGATATGACCACAGGTGTTTTAGGAAGAAAAATAGCCGATATTAAGGCTGTGGATGGAGTGTCATTTCATATAGCGAAGGGAGAGACACTGGGTCTCGTGGGAGAAAGTGGGTGCGGCAAAAGCACTGTCGGTATGTGTATTCTACGGTTATATCAACCAACCTCAGGAGAAATAACCTTCGAGGGGGCGAATTTACTTAAGGCAAAAGGTACAAGGTTGCGCCATATGCGACGAACACTACAACCTATCTTTCAGGACCCTTATGGGTCACTTGACCCTCGGATGACGGCAGGCAATATTATTGGGGAGCCTTTACGTGTTCATGGAATGGGCAAAAATAGAGAATATAGGGAGCGAGTGGATGAGCTTCTCAGTATCGTGGGACTTAGCTCCCACATGCGTTACCGTTATCCCCATGAATTTAGCGGTGGTCAACGGCAGCGTATTGCAATAGCCCGAGCGTTGTCAGTGAACCCAAGTCTAATTATTTGTGATGAAGCTATTTCAGCTTTGGATGTATGTGTTCAATCGCAAATCATTAACTTGCTGGAAGGGCTACAGAAGAGGTTTGATTTGACATATCTGTTTATTGCGCATGACCTATCCATGGTGCGGCATATCAGTAAACGTATTGCAGTGATGTACCTTGGCAAATTTGTAGAAGTGGCTTCTTCAGAGGAATTTTATAATCACTCCATCCATCCATACACTAAGGCCTTGATTTCCGCTGTACCCATGCCTGACCCTTTGTTAGAAGCAAAGCGAGAGAGAATAATTCTTAGTGGGGAAGTTCCATCTGCTTTGGCCCCTCCATCTGGTTGCAGGTTTCATCCTCGCTGTAAGCATTCCATGGAGCGTTGTCGTGAGATGATTCCAGAACTTCGAAATGTGGGCGGTGATCACTGGGTTGCCTGTCATCTTGTTTAGTACTTTTAATTAATTGATTCCAAAAACGCTTAAAGGGTGGTAATGATGGATAATGATTTAGTTATTTACGAGGTAAAGGAGCAGATTGCTTATATAACAATGAATCGTGCTGAAAAACGGAATGCCCTGAACACAGAGCTATGTATTGAGTTAGGCAATGCATGGGAACGTTTTGAACATGACTCTAATGCCAGGGTAGCTATTCTTAGTGGAGCAGGCAAATCGTTCTGTGTTGGTTTCGATCTAGCCCAAGAAGTCCCGAACCCAGATATAGCTACCATGACAAAGGCTGGAGAAACCCTCATGTTGGCACTTCCATTATCAGGCGTAAGAGTCTTTAAACCCATTATCGCTGCTGTTCAAGGATCAGCTGTTGGTGCAGGTTTTCGGCTGTCAGAGGCATGTGATTTAACGATTGCCGCAGAGAGCACCAAGTTTTTATACGCTGAGCCTAAGGTTGGTAGAATGGGACACATTCGAGGGTATGTGCCGTATATGCCATTTAAAGTCACCCTGGAATTCATGTTAATGGGTGAGCCCATAAATGCCCAAAGAGCATATGAAGTGGGCCTGGTCAATAAGGTTGTCCCCGACGATCAACTCATGAATGAAGCAATTAGGTGGGCTGATATCCTAAAAAAGAATGCCCCCCTGGTTCTAAGGGCGGTTAAGTTTTCGTTGTATAAGGCGGTATTGGATAACCCGGTTTATCAGGTCCTGGTTGAGCAAATGAAATTTTTTAAGCCCATACTTGAAAGCGAGGATAAGAAAGAAGGGCTTAAGGCCTATCTTGAAAAAAGAGAACCCCACTTCGAAGGCAAATAGACGGTTTGGGGATAGCCTAAGATAACGCTTGTTTGCCATTCCAGAGGCAGTTCAATCTGATATTAAGGGTGATCGATTCATAAAGATGAAAGGGATATAGAGTATGAGCAGCAAAGAAGCCGAGGGCTTGCTATCGCCTTACAGGGTTTTAGATCTCACTAATGAAAGAGGGGTTTTTTGTGGCAAGCTTCTTGGTGATCTTGGGGCTGATGTGATCAAGGTTGAGAAGCCCGGGGGAGATCCAGCCCGCAGCATTGGCCCTTTTTTCAAAGACATACCGGATCCGGAAAAGAGCCTATTCTGGTTTGCCTACAATACCAGTAAACGGGGCATAACCCTGGATATTGATACGACCGCCGGCAGAGACCTCTTCAGGAAATTGGCCAGAAGCACCGATTTTTTGATAGAGTCCTTTGCCCCCGGTTATATGGAGAACCTAGGGCTGGATTACCGAAGCCTCAGCGAAATAAATAAGGGCATCATTATGGTTTCAATAACCCCCTTTGGCCAAACAGGCCCATACAAGGACTACAAGGCTACTGACATTATCTGCTGGGCTTTAGGTGGCGCGTCCTATATATCAGGTGACCCTTCTCGAGCTCCAGTAAGAATCAGTCATGTTCCCCAGTCCTATCTCCACGGCAGTGTCGATGGGGCAATTGGAGCAATGATGGCCCTATACAACCGAGGGATAACAGGGGAAGGACAACATGTAGATGTCTCAATTCAGGAGTCAATGGAGAGGGTTGCTTACCCTGCTCATATAAACTGGGACTTAAATAGGCGCGTTTTCCAGCGAGTAGGATCCGCCATAAGGATTCCGCCCCACGGTATTCGGACACGCACAGTGTATCCCTGCAAGGGTGGCGCGGTTAACTTCTATCTGTTTGGAGGAAAATCTGGTGCGCGTTGGAATCCTGCTCTCGTAGAATGGATGGAAAGTGAAGGGATGGCCACTGAGCTTTTGAGGGGAATTGACTGGGAAAAATTTGATTATACTAAAGCCTCTCAAGAGGATGTGGACCAGATAGAGGGGAGTATCGTCGACTTCTTTATGACCCACACCAAGGAAGAGATTTCTCAGGAGGGATTTAAGAGGCGCATTCCTCTTGGCCCAGTGGCGACCGCTAAAGGTATAATGGAAAACGCACAGCTCATATCTAGGGGTTATTGGGTAGAGGTGGAGCACCCCGAGTTAGGTGTCTCCATAACCTATCCGGGTGTTTTTATTAAGGGATCAGAGGCTTTCCCTCAAATAAGGCGTCGCGCCCCACTCATCGGCGAGCATAACCAAGAGATCTATGAACAGAAATTAGGCCTTTCTAAAGAAGAACTCGCAGCCTTAAATCAGGCCGGAGCAATTTGAGGGAAATAAAACTCTGAAGAATGGGGAGAACTTGAATATGAAGGTGCTTGAGGGAGTTAAGATTGTTGAGTTTGGCTGGGCAATCGTTGGACCTATGACTACCCAGTTTCTCGCTGAGTATGGCGCAGAGGTGATTAAGATAGAGTCGACTTCCAAACCGGACTCAATAAGGCTCATGACCCCTTTCAAGGATGACGAAGCTGGGCTCAACCGATCCGGGTTCTGGGCCAGCGCGAATACCGGCAAATTCAGTGTGAGTCTCAACCTTGGTCATCCTCAAGGTGCCGAGCTAGCAAAGAGAGTTGCAACTCGTGCTGATATTGTAGTCGATAGTTTTACTCCGGGGGTAATGGCAAAGTGGGGCCTGAGCTATGAGGATCTCAGGAAAGTAAAATCTGACATCATTATGCTGAGTAGCTGCATGTTTGGTCAGACAGGTCCATTATCCAAAATGCCAGGCTATGGAGGCCCCCTAACGGCTATTTCGGGGATTAGTTCGCTTACCGGCTGGCCTGATCAATTACCATCAGGGCCCTATGGAGCTTATACGGATTATGTTGTCCCTCGTCTTAATGCCTTTGCCATCCTTGCAGCTTTAAATTATAGGCAAAGGACAGGAAAAGGCCAGTATATGGACATATCACAGTATGAGGCAGCCCTACATTTCGTGACGCCAGTTGTCTTGGACTATGTTGTGAACGGGAGAGAGCTGATTAGATCAGGAAATCGATCCAACTATGCCGCCCCACATGGGGCCTATCGTTGCAAAGGGGAGGAGAGCTGGTGCGCCATCGCGGTAACCACTGATGAGGAATGGGAAAGTTTCTGTCAGGTTATCGGTAGTCTGGAGTGGACCAAAGATCCAGAGTTGTCTACCTTGCCAGGAAGACTTGAGGATGTTGATAAATTGGACCTTTTGGTCGAAGACTGGACACTTCAGCGCTCAGCTGAAGAAGTAATGGTCTTGATGCAGGCAGCTGGAGTACCAGCAGGGGTATTAAAAAGCGGAGAGGATCTCGACACAGATCTACAGCTTAACCATCGAGGCCATTTTTGTGAACTGCATCACCCCGAGATGGGAAGCTGCCGCTTTCGGAGCCAATCTATTCAGTTATCCAAGTCTCCTCGTGAAGTCAAGCGCTCCCCTTGTCTGGGGGAGCACACAGATTATGTAATGACTAAGCTCATAGGCCTTTCTGATGAAGAGTTTGTTGAGTTGTTGAACGAAGGGATTTTTAATTGAACACTAAGGGAGTAAGCAATTGTGCCATGCATCCCTTCTTTGTTTGGAGGAATCAAATACTGAGGTTACTTAGTTTTTCGATTCGCAAATATAGTGATGAAATTCTACGAGTTATATCAGATCAAGAAGAAGGCGTACATCTACATAGATCATGTAGCTCAAGCATTTGGGTTATTCATGGCCTACAACTTGGGTATTCAAAAAGGCTGTTGGTTGAACCATTTACAGACCAACTGCATAGGCAACGATGGATTTTTAAAGTTCGAATTACGGTAGATGAACTATTATAGATATACTGCTTGGTGCAAAGGCAAGGTAAAATAGAGGTATGTTGAGAAAACTCAGCATTTTGTGGAGTTTGAGATTTCGGGCGGAAATCAGAAGAGAGCAGTCATCTTGTCTGACTGAGCCATAGTGGTGCTAGCCTCAAGAAACCTATAAAGCTGGGATCAAAGAAAAGAGAATTAACAATGAAGAAAAGATTTGCTTATCCATAACGTCTGCACCAGCACGGCTTCATTTTAGATTCCTTGTGCAGGGAAGATACCAATTAAAAAAATGATTTGCTATTTATAACATAAGTATCGAGAATTTCTCAGTTGATAATGATTTGATGTTCTTTTTCTTAACTGAGATCACTAGTGTCCAATTAATAATCAAATAATTTCAATTGCTTATCAATTGCTTGGTTAATGTTTCTGTATTGAGGGCCTGTAACAATCTGATATAATGGTGCTTTTTCAAAAAGGGTTACACTCAAAATCTGTAAAATTGTGTAGAGACTTAGCTCATCCAATCTCAGCTTCTTTTTTACTATTGCCACAAGCACATACACCGAGACTGCGATCCAGATTTGGGTCTTTACAGCGTTCTCACTGGTACCATAGAATGCCTTTATCCGGAGGTGTTGCTTGATCCATTTAAAGAACAGTTCAACCTGCCACCGACATCGATAGAGCTCCGCTATTACCAGAGCGGGTACGATAAAATTATTGGAAAGGAAGGAAAAATTTCTCCTCTTTTGTTCATCAAAGAATTTTACCCTTCGGATTTTATCAGGGTATTGGTTTTTCGTTTTTGTACCGGTGAGCACAACGGTTTGATCGCACCTGAGTCCCGTGGTTTTGTCTATCCTATGGGAATAGAGCCGTCTGAACTGTGTATTTCTTTTTGATCGGATGACAAAGAAGGCCATGTATTGATGCAGAAGATAGAGCCGCTCGAAATCGAGGTAGCCCCGGTCCATGATATAGACAGATCCTGGCTCTGGGATAAGCTCATCAAGGATGTTCACGTCATGGACCTTTCCATCGGTTATGGAGATGAAAGACGGGATATTGCCGCGTAGGTCTAGTAATGTATGTAGCTTGATGGCTCCTTTTGTTTTTCGAAAACGCGCCCAGGGAAACAAGGAAAGGCATAAGTCAATTGTTGATGCATCGAGAGCATAAACTGTTTCATCAAGTCCTACTCCAAAATCGTCGTCAGCATATAATTGTCTTGCAATGTTTATCAGGACTTGAGCAAAATCTGCATATATGCGCCAATCACGATTCTCATTTGCATAGGCCAAGGTGCTCTTTGAAACCCGAGCTCGTATTCCAATATGGTAGAGCTTGTTGTGCATGGCCCGTAGACATGATTCGATGTCTCTGAGGCTTTCTCGGTAAGAAAGCTGAGCGAAGGCCATACAGAGAAATTGGTCTAAGCAGGAGAACGATCTCATACGATAATTGCCGTGGTATTTTTCTACGCAACGACGAAATTGATGCATGGGCAGAAAGTCCATTAATTGTGAGAAGATTAATCTTCCTGTATACATAGGCCATTACCTCCCGGTGATTTCCTGGGATTATGACCAGAAAATGAATTTCAAGTCGATAACAAAATAAATTTCCTTTTTTTGAAGTTATTTTAATTAGTTATTATACCAGTCCACATTCTTAATTGGACAGCAGCGAACTGAGATAATTTTTTTCGATACCAATATTTTATGACAATCAATAAGGGACACGCTGGGGTGAAATACAATGCTCGGCCTCACTCTTAGGATTCCCTCTTTAGGAGCGAAGAGTTTTTTAATATAATTCAAAGAGGTCAGGAAAAAATATAAAAGCCTTGCAAAATTATTTAATCCATCTTGGAGCAATTCTTTATGGAAAAAGAGATAGTATTCTACCAGAAAAAAGAATCTGTAGCCATAGTAACTCTCAATAGAGCCAGTTCAAAAAACGCCATTAACACACAGTTGGTTGTAGAGTTTGAGGATATTCTAGATGAAATTTCTATAGAAAGAGATGTTAAAGTAGTCATTATCACAGGGAAAGAAACATTTTCAGCAGGAACTGATCGAGAGGCATTTTCTTCATTTGACAGAAAGGAAGAACCGATAAGATCTCTGTCTGTCTCTACCATTGTTGATGCATTTGATCGCCCAACTATCGCTGCTATTAACGGTGATGCATTGGGGCAAGGCCTGGAGTTGGCGTTAGCCTGTGATCTAAGGATTTGCACTGAGACCGCACATTTTGCGATGAACCACATAACTTATGGAGGTATTCCCTGGGATGGAGGAACTCAGAGATTATCACGCCTAGCGGGGAGAGGCAAGGCCATGGAGATGACCCTCACCGGAAAAGTTATCGATGCCCAAGAGGCCCACCATATCGGGATTGTTCATAGGGTCGTTCCATATGAAGAGTTATCGACCGTGGCCATGGATATGGCACGAAAGATGGCATCCAAGGGACCGCTTGCGCTCAGGTATGCCAAGGAGACTATCAACAACGGGATGGACCTCACGTTGGAGCAGGGATTGCGCCTGGAGGCCGACCTCTATTTCCTGCTCCATACCACCGGGGATCGGACAGAGGGCATCAAGGCATTTAGGGAGAAGAGACCTCCTCGTTTTAAAGGAAGATAATTTTTGGTATTTGGGATTTCACTATGGATGGGTTTAAAACGTTAATCTATGAAAAAAAACATAACATTGCTTTTGTTACCCTCAATCGACCTCAGGCACTGAATGTATATAATATTCAGATGAGAGATGATCTCTTTGAGGTCCTTAGTGCTGTAAAAGATGACCCTGAGGTATTGGTTGCGATTTTCAAAGGGGCAGGGAAAAAGGCATTCTGTGCAGGAGCCGACTTAAGCGAGTTTCTAACCGCACCACCCCCCACAGAGGCTATAAAGGCACGCTTTGAACGCGACGTGTGGGGTCTTTTTTTAAGCATTCCCCAGCCTCTTATCGCTGCTGTTCACGGTTATGTATTGGGTTCAGGTATTGAGATTGCCCTTTGTTGTGACATAAGAATCGCTTCAGAAGATGCCCAGTTTGGTTTACCTGAGGTTGGATTAGGTATCATACCAGCTGCTGGGGGTACCCAGACCCTACCCCGCACAATTGGGCGTGCCAGGGCTCTTGAAATGCTCCTCACAAACCGGTGGATAAATGCTGAAGAAGCCGGCCGGATAGGGTTAGTGAATAAAGTTGTCACAAGAAACAAACTGATAGAGGTTGCTGAAGAGATGGCCAAAAAGATCGCCTCCTATAACCCCGTTGCAGTGAGGAATGCCAAGCAGGCGGTGATGCGGGGATTAGAGCTCCCCCTCGCGGAGGGCCTGGATTTAGAAAAGAGACTCGCCCTTGAGGTACAATTGTTGGCGAACCAGACAAAATGAGAGTAGACAAGATGATATGTTTCAGTATTTAATAAGAAGATGTAGGAGATGAACACCACGGATTTTCTAAGCATTGCCAATGCAATCTGCCCTGAGAGGGATGTGATTGTGTTTGAAGGAAGACGATGGACTTATGCCCAGTTCAATGAACGGGTCAACAGATTCGCACATACCCTCTCTACCTTAGAGGTGAATAAGGGCGATCGGATCGGCATGCTCAGTGTCAACTGTAATCAATATATCGAATCCTATTTTGCTGCGGCCATGGTAGGGGCAATCTTTGTTCCTTTGAATTTCAGGGCAAAGGCCGATGAACTCAAATATATGATAGCCAATGCAGAGGCCAAAATCCTTTGTGTGGGGAGCAGGTACTTAGATATGGTAGATTCTCTGTTACCCCAGCTGCCAACTATTAAGAAGTGTATTTCTATTGATAGCGCAAGTAATGGAAAGCTTTTATACGAGGACCTAATCAATTCTTCTTCTTCTGATGAATTCATCCGTGAAATTGGAGATGAAGACATTACCATTCTTATGTACACAGCAGGGACCACCGGACGTCCCAAGGGGGTGCCATTGACCCACAATGGATTTGCTTCTTACGTTCTGGATAATGTGGAGCCTGCCAGTCCGGAAATAGAGGAAAGGAACCTACTCACGGTTCCTCTCTACCATGTGGCAGGGATTCAGGCGATGCTGGCAGCCGTCTATGGTGGACGAACAGTAGTATTGATGAGGCAGTTCGAGGTCACCGAGTGGATGGCAACCGCTCAAAGAGAGCGGGCTACGCGGGCAATGTTGGTTCCTACCATGCTCAAGAGGATCATCGATGATCCGGACTTTACCAACTATGATCTCACGAATCTAAAGGTCATCACCTATGGTGCTGCACCCATGCCCTTTGAGGTCATCAAAAAGGCTATCGAGGTTATGCCATGGGTGCGGTTTATCAATGCCTTCGGGCAGACAGAGACTGCCTCCACCATCGCGGCCTTAGGCCCTGAAGACCATGTCATTAAGGGGACCGAAGAGGAGCAGGAGAAAAAATTGAAAAGGCTCACTTCCTCTATTGGCAGGCCACTGCCTGATGTGGAGGTGAAGATTGTTTGTGAAGAAGGCAGTATGTTGTCACCAGGAGAGGTGGGTGAAATAGTGGTCAGAGGCCCGCGGGTCATGACCGGTTACTGGGGTGATGAGGAAAAGACATCACAGGTTATCAGCCCTGATGGGTGGCTCCGAACCGGTGACATGGGCTGGATGGATGAGGAGGGATATATTTATCTGGCTGGCCGTTGTGATGATATGATCATTCGAGGGGGTGAGAATATCTCACCTGAAGAGGTTGAGGATGTGCTTCATTCTCATCCTAAAGTCGAGGAGACGGCTGTTATCGGCGTTCCTGACCCGGATTGGGGACAACAACCCCGTGCTATTGTAGCCCTTAAAAAAGGAGAGGCTGCTACTCAGGAAGAGATTATGGAATACTGCTGGTCAAGGTTGGCTGGGTTTAAACGACCTCGATCGGTAATCTTCGTTGATTCCCTACCACGTAATCAAATGGGCAAGGTGTTAAAAAAAGAGCTTCGAGAGAAGTATGGGCAACTATGATTTTTTTCATATGAAATAATAAAGGAGGTGCAGTAGAAAATGGCAAACGAAGTTGGAAAAAGATATCTCTGCAAAAAATGTGGCGCAGAGTTTATAGTGACTCGTGGTGGTAAAGGCACCCTTTATTGCTGCGGTCAACCAATGGAACTTAAGGAACCTGGAGGTGAAAAGCAAAAATGAGTCAACTTGGCAAGAGATATCGTTGTGAGGAATGTGGTACTGAAATCCTTTGCACCAAAGCCGGAGAAGGTATCCCAGTATGTTGCGATAAGGAAATGCAATTGCAGGAACCTAGACCTTTACCTTCATCTGATTAACATTAGATGGGAATGATTTTTTTCTTTTCAGATGTCTACTGGAATTTTTTTCCATTATCAGCAAGGAGAGAGACTCAAAGACTTTCCTCAAGCCTTAGATGGTATATTAGAGGAAGACAATGTCTTTTTCTATGATGCGCTGTATCTGTCAAAACCCAAATATTCTTTTGATTTAGAGCCTATCCCTCTTGAAACTCTTCATACGATACACTCACCAGGGATGATTAACCGAGTGAAGGTCACTGGAAACTTTGAGGGGCCCCTTTATTCAGCAGCGGGTACTCTGTCGGCAGCGATAAAGGTCTGGTCAGGTGAGCTCAGCAATGCGCTTGTCTTCACTGGGTACGGGGATCATCATGCCGGAAGTAATTTTTTTGGCGGAGGGTGTTATCTTAATGGCGCTGCTATAGAAATCCATGAGTTACAAGAAAAGTTTGGTGCCAAACGTTTTGCTATTATTGATACCGACGCCCACCATGGCGATGGCACCTGGGAGTTATTTGAAAATGATCCTACTGTACTCTATATCTGTTTTTGCTCTGGCAGTTCTCAAGAAAAAAATCAAAATGTAAATGTCCATATACCGCCGAAGGTTAGAGATTCGGAATATCTTAGCCTGGCAAGGGATGCCTTTCAGAAATGGGTCAAGCCCTTTCAACCTGAGATTATATTCTGGAATTGGGGTTATGATGGGACGATTGGAGAATATGGCGATATCGGGCTAACCCTGGAGTCACATTTGCAAATGACCAGGGAGATTAAGAAACTAGCTAATGAAGTTTGCAGAGGCAGGTTGATCGTTGTTCTATGTGGTGGGAGTCGAAGGGACTACGCTAACTTTCTCATTCCAAGAATCATTAGAATACTCATTGATTGATAACTTCAGATTGTCGGCAGAAAGGATTAAGAAGAGTTTTCTCTAAAAACTCATTATGATATGAAAGCTGTTAAGCCACAAGATAGATATCTGTATAATAATGGGCTACAACTACATTATCTTGATTGGGGAAATGATAAGCAACAACCGATGTTGCTGCTTCATGGATTTTTGGCTCATGCTCATGTATGGGATGATTTTGCCTTAAACTTTAGATCTCATTATCATGTGATAGCCCTTGATCAGCGAGGACACGGTGAAAGCCAGTGGTCAGAGAATGTTGCTTATACTATCGATGATCATTTTTCAGATATCGCCCTCTTCATTGAAACACTGAAATTAGAAGAACTGATTTTAGTCGGCCACTCGATGGGAGGTCGACATGCCTTATTTTATGCTGCCTGCGTCCCCCACAAGGTAGATCGACTCATTCTGGTTGATGCCCGACCCGGTAATGATCTACAGGCATCTCACGCGCTTAGGCGACTTCTTGCAGCATTCCCCCTTGAAGCGCATTCTATCAAAGAAGTTGTGCAAGCAATCCGAAGCCTCTATCCTTACCTCTCCAGTGAGATGTGTTACCATATTGCAAACCATGGATATAAGAGAGTACAAGAAGGAACCTATATCCCCAAATATGATACCAGAATGGGCCAACAATTAGAACATATGGTGTACGCCACAGAGAGCCTTTGGTCTTTCATGGAAAATGTACCTTGCCCTGTGTTACTAATACGCGGTAAAGAGAGTTCTTTTTTATCCAGGAAAGTTTCCCAGCAGATGTGTAGAGCCTTACCTCAGACAAAGTTTAAGGAAATACCCAAATCGACACATATGCCGGTACAGGAGAATCCTATTGCTACTACTAAGGTGATTGCGGATTTCCTACAAAATTGATGATACTCAGATCATTTTTGTCTTTTTTACCAAAAAGAATAACTAAATCATTCGCTCTATGCTTTTCGGTTTAGAAAAAAACGCCTTGATTGCCTCAGGAATTACAAAAGATGATCTGATAGCCACCTATGCACGCAAGCTTGACAAGCTAAATCAACAATTCATCCACGAGATGAATCATATAAGTGATCCATTAACCACAGCAAAAGCACTTTTCGATTGGCTTTGGATAAAAAAGCCAGACCGATATACACCACATGGTCACTACAGATTACATCACGTAATAGATTCTCAGCTAAGCAAAGGTATTGTAGGAGTGGGCAACTGTTTGGGTCTAACCCTTCTCAACAATTGTCTTCTCCAAAGACTGAGAATAGATGCGCAGGCATTATATGTAGAGAACGCCTTTGGAATAGGCCCTCACGTGCTAACCGTTCTTGAAGCAAAAGAATCCATGGTTGATATTGAAAATATCCTGCCAGATGGATTCGATTATAAAGGCCACCTTAATGATCCATCTAGGACTATATGGGGGGACCAGGAACTGGTAGCCGATATCTACCATAGCCAGGGCAACGAGTGTTATGAAAAAGGCGATTATAGTGAAGCCTTAAAAAACTATGATATGGCAGTAGCCCTGAACCCTCACTACGAAAAGGCGCGCCTCAACAGGGCAATTGTGTTGGATAGAATAGGTATGGAAGAAAACAGCTCAACTTCAACAAGAAAGACCAAAAATTAAGGAAGTACTGTGAGAAAGACGAGGATATGTGAAATCTTAAATATTGAGTATCCTATAATCCAGGGCGGTATGCTCTGGCTTGCGAGTGCTGAGCTTGCCGCAGCTGTCTCCAATTCTGGCGCCTTGGGCATTATAAGTCCACTGGCCGGAATGGAACGAAATGGCGAGGCTTCAGAAAATCTGAGGCTTCAAATTGTAAAGGCACGAGAACTGACAGATAAGCCATTTGGTGTCAACATCCCTTTGGACCTACCACAAAGCGGAGTCCTTATAGACGTTATCCTTAAAGAAGAAATTGGAGTCGTAGTGACAGCTGCAGGGAACCCTGCGCACTATACAGAACTTCTACGTCAAAACGGGATTACGGTGATGCATGTGGTAAGTTCTGTGAAACAGGCACAGATGGCAGAATCATGTAACGTAGATGCCATTATTGTTGAAGGAGTTGAGGCCGCAGGACATATTGGATTTGATGAATTGCCTCTATTTTCATTACTTCCCCAAGTGGTTGATGCTGTTGACATTCCAGTCATTGCCGCCGGTGGTGTTGTGGATGCGAGAGGCCTTGTTGCATCCTTTTCTCTCGGCGCTGAAGGTGTGCAGTTGGGCACCCGATTTGTTGCTGTTACGGAAAGTATAGCACACCCACATTATAAGCACGCTATTATAGGGGCTAACGACACAGACACAGTGATCACGTGCCGGAAGCTACTGCCCACAAGGAGCCTTAAGACAGAGTTTGCTCAAAAGCTGTTAGACTTAGAGAAATCGGGCGCCTCTGCCGATGATATCAGAGATTTTCTTGGTTATCGCCGAGCAAGAAAAGCTCAATTGGAAGGGGATTTGACTGAGGGCGAGGCATACTGCGGGGCGTCAGCTGGTTTGATTAAAGAAATAATTCCTGCGGCCGCAGTCGTTCAGAACCTGGTAGAAGGGTATAAAGAAATTATCGAAAACCTGAGGTGAGCAGGTTGATGGGTACACGATTTGTAGCTAATAGAGAATCTGTTGAGGATGTGAGACATGAAGGCTGCCGATAAAAATGATAGTCTCCTTAATGGAATACGTGTTCTTGATGTGGCTGATGAGAAGGCAAGCTTTTGCTCAAAACTATTAGCTGACATGGGAGCATATGTAATCAAGGTAGAAAAACCAGGAGGCGATGCATCCCGAGACATAGGTCCCTTTTGGAATGACGCGCCACATCCGGAGAAGAGTTTGTTTTTCTTCTATCACAATACCAACAAGCGTGGCATAACCCTCAATATAGAACACAAATCTGGCAGAGAGATTTTTTGTAGACTCCTAAAGAAAACTGACATCGTGGTAGAAACCTTCCCTCCAGGATATCTCAAGGAGCTTGGATTGGGTTTTGAGGTATTACGTAATATAAATCCCAGAGTCATTTTAGCTTCAGTCACAGGCTTTGGACAGAACGGTCCCCGAAAAAATTTTAAATCTTGCGACTTGGTGGCCTCAGCAATGGGCGGTCAAATGTATGTGTCTGGTTCTACCTCGACGCCTCCCCTCAAGCCTTTTGGTGAGCAGTCATATTATACTGGCTCCCTTTTTGCCGCTATTGGCATCCTCCTGGCTCTTCAAAAGAGAAGGAAGAGCGGAACAGGGGAACATATCGATATTTCTCTGCAAGAGGCAGTGACCTCGACCTTAGAACACGTCCTAGTTCGCTACTTTAATGATCAAATGATACCCACAAGACAAGGCAACCTCTATTGGAATAATGAATTTTGCATTGTCCCGTGTAAGGATGGGTTTATCCGTGTAACCCTCTTTCAGCAATGGGAGACGCTTGTTGAGTGGTTGGACAGTGAGGGTATGGCAGGTGATTTAATGGATAACAAATGGGCTGATGAGGAATACCGTCTTAAACACCTTGATCGTATTATAGAAGTATTGAAACAATGGACACGCAATCACACCAAACGCGAGCTGTTTGAGAGCGGTCAGCTTATGGGTTTTCCATGGGCACCAGTTGCTACCCCAAAAGAGGTTATAGAGAGCACTCAGCTTAAAGAACGTGGGTTTTTTGTGCCCATAGATCACCTCAAGTTTCAGACATGCATGAACTATCCCGGGCTTCCCTATCAATTCACATCTCCAATGTTAAAACAATGGAGGCGCGCACCTTTGATTGGGGAGGATAACATCCGAGTTTTTCAAGGAGAAATAGGTCTTTCAAAGAAAGAAATAAAAAAGCTTACCTCTGAAGGGGCTATTTAAATGAGTATGCCATGAATACGAAAATTCTGAGTGGTCTACGAGTATTAGATTTTACCAGAGTAATGGCTGGTCCCTATGCAACAAGGACCCTCGCCGATTTTGGGGCAGAGGTTATCAAGATCCAGTCTAAAAAGAGTGCAACAGGTGCTGATTCGAATCCCTCGAGGTACTTCAGCATGTGGAATCGCAATAAACGGAGCATAACCCTGGATATGGATTACCCCGAGGCACGAGAACTTTTCTTAAGGTTAACGGCGCTCAGTGATGTGATATTCGAGAACTTTAGCCCTCGCGTGATGGCAAACTGGGGATTGCAGTATAAGAAACTTAAAGACGTCAAATCTGATCTTATCATGGTGAGCATGTCAGGAATGGGACAGGCTGGTCCCTGGAAAGATTTTGTGGCCCTCGGTCCTACTATTCAAGCACTTTCAGGACTCACCTACCTCAGCTCATTCAGCAAAGAAACCCCTACGGGTTTAGGTTTTGCGTATGCAGATGTTGTTGCGGGACTTTATGCCATATTAGCTGTTTTGGGAGCTTTGGAATATCGGGACAGAACAGGTATAGGGAACTATATAGATCTATCGGAATATGAAGCAGTATGCACATTGCTGGGGCCGTCCCTTTTGGATACACTCATCAATCAAAGAGAGGTGCTGCCTCAAGGCAATTACTCTGAGTATATCCCAGCCGCCCCTTATGGATGCTACAGATGTATGGGTGAGGACAGGTGGTGTGCTATTGCGGTCTTTAATGAGACAGAGTGGCAAGCTCTCTCAAAGGCAATGGGTAATTCTGAATGGGCCTGCGAGGAAAGGTTTTCCACATTACCAAAGCGGAAAGAACACTCAAAAGAATTGGACAGATTCCTTGAACAATGGACAGGTCAACACGAAGTTAAAGAGCTGATGAGCCTTCTCCAGGAAGCAGGGGTTCCAGCAGGGGTAGTTCAAAACGCTTCAGACTTGGCAAAAGACCCCCAGTTACTGGCTAAGGATTACTTTGTACGACTACACCACCCAGTTCTGGGTGATACCATTTCGGACGTGTCACCGATAAAATTCGCTGGTGGAACAAGAGATGATTGGAAGGCCGCGCCGTTACTGGGTGAAGATAATCGATATGTCTATCTTGAATTGCTGGGCTTGACAGAAAAAGAGTTATCCTCGTACATCAAGAGAGGGATTGTTGGTTAACCCATTCTTGTCCCATACCACTTCTCCGTTGAGGACTGTCACCTCTACCTGGATGTTTTTTATCTCTTCGGTGGGGCATTTGGTTGGATCATTACTAAGAACTACCAGATCAGCAAACTTCCCTGATGTTATCGATCCCTTGATATTTTCCTCAAAGGTTGCCTTCGCCGCATAATCAGTGTACATGTGCAATGCATCAAGCGGTGTGATACACTCCTGCGCCAAGACAGGTTGCCCCGTTTCGCTCTTCCGAGAAACTGCAGAATAGATCCCCATCAAAGGATTTGGTGGTACAATAGGACAGTCTGAACTACCGGCGATGTGAACACTGTTTTTAAAAAGCGTTGCGAGGGGATATAAAGACTTCAGCTGCGATTTTGGCACGGTCTCGAGATAGCGATCACCATTGTAATAAATAAAGGGTGGTTGAGTAACAACCATAACCCCTAGTGAGGCTAACCTATTTGCTAAATAGGGAGGACATACCGAACAGTGCTCAATGCGATGCCTGTGGTCCGATCGTGGTGACCTTTGTAGGGCGTATTCAATGGCCGTACAGGCCGCTTCGATCGCTGGCTCCTCTATTGCGTGGATGACTGCTTGAAAGCCGGAGTGCTGAATCGCAGAGACCAACTCATTTAGCTCATCCTGGCTTGGATTGAGTCTGCCTGTCGTCTCATCCACTATTATCTTCACACCAGCAATGCAAAGCTGCTCCTCTTCAATCTTACTTGAAAAATCTTCTTTTCGGTATTCTTCGAAGGCTTTTACCCCAAGCATCATGGAAACCCTAAGCTTTAAGTAGCCTTCTACTTTCCACCGCTCGAATCTCTTCCACTGCTTACTATCATTACGAGACGAAGCGTCTTGAATGGATGTGATGCCCAAAGAGAGTAGTTCATGATTGGCCAATTCAATACCTTTATCTAATAGGTGGTTATCCAAAGGTGGAATAGATTTTGAGAGAAACTCGCTCATTCCATAGAGTAAACCGGTTGGTTCTCCTGTTCCTATGTCCCGTTCAATGAGGCATCCCTCTGGATCAGGTGTCTCCTTTGAGATGCCTGTCAGCTTCAATGCTAAACTGTTTAAGACATGTGCATGTCCTGAGCGGTGAGTTACCTTTATTGGATGAACCGAGCTGGCTACATCCAAATCCCATCGTGTGGGATGACGTTTCTCTCTCAGGTAAAATTCATTGTACCCTCCGCACCTTATCCAGGAACCTTGTGGTTGCTTTTGAGATAGTTGTCGAATTTTATTTTGAATATCCGAGATTGATCGTACGTTGTTATGAAGCCCTAAATTAATGGTCACGAGGCTCTCAGCAAAGGAGGAAAGATGTATGTGTGCGTCAATAAAACCAGGCACAATCGTCTTTCCATGGCAGTCGATTATCTCGAGCTTACCTCTTTTCAGTTTTTTTAAATCATCTTTATGCCCAACGCTTAGTATCTTACCATTACAGATAGCCACTAACTCGGCTTGTGGGTGAAGGGGATCTAAAGTGATGATATTAGCGTTGATAAAAATAAGATCTGGAATAGGCGAGTCGAACATATTTTCCCTTTATTTGTCCAAGATGTATGATCTTAACTGTTTCCATTATTCCTTAACCTATCTTATTATAATACCGAAGTTGATAATTAATAATGATAAAAATCTAGAACTATGTCTAAAGTTTAAATAGATTATTAGTGAGCAAATAGCTCCTCATAAAGCAAATTTTATAAAACTTGATCAACTATAATAGTAAATAGATTACAAAGTTCAGTGAGAGGCCCCATATTGTCCTGCGCAAGGTCCCAAGTGCCCCCAACATTGTTCTCGGGCTCTCGCCGAAGTTGCTTTATTTATTCATCTTTCTTCTTAAGTAACAAGGAAAAATTTTTAAAGATAGTTGAAGAATATTTTTCCTATTAGCTAAATTTTAAAAGTGAACTGTTTAAAGATTAAAAGTGAACTCCAATATGAAGTAAACTTTTATTGCCCGTAAACAAGAACAATTATTATAGCATGGGCAATAAGTAGCATATGATGTTTCTGGAAATTATTCTTGTTTACTGGCCCCACAACTGCGATCAACAAATTCATTGAACTGAATTTTACTTTCGACGTGCTTAACAAAATTCACGGGTATTGAGTTGTTTTTAGAGATCCGGATAATCCCGTTTCAGGTGTTCACTTTTAAACTTTAAATCTACTAAAAACGGTTCACTTTTAATTCTTAACTGACAAGAAGAAGAATATTTTTCCTGTTAGGAATTTTTTAAAAGTGGACTATTTACAAAAGGGGCTATCCACTTTACGCAAGTATCTACTATATATAGTGATGGAAAATAAATGAGAGCACGGGTTTGGTTCATGCATACCACCCTCTCAGGTTTGGTATTTACACTACTATACCTACTAAG
>Ga0233414_10000338_pt1 | contig 19726 bp, 20 predicted proteins | sample Na_anoxic_10_MG_FD_189020 | JGI IMG/M metagenome (GOLD analysis project Ga0233414, IMG submission 189020) | Seawater microbial communities from Saanich Inlet, British Columbia, Canada - Na_anoxic_10_MG | ecosystem: Environmental > Aquatic > Marine > Inlet | place: Canada: British Columbia... | reverse complement strand
TGAAGACAGATTGAATGCGGCAAACAAGCAGCTTGCGCACAATCCTCTAACACTATTCAGGATTTAGTTTCTTAATTGTGAATTTTGTGCTTTTTGTGGCAAAACTTTTTTCTTCTCGCCACAAAGGCACCAAGACACTAAGAAAGAATAACAAAATAAAATCCTTCGTGTCTTTGTGCCTTGGTGGCAAATATTTCTTGGTTCCGGCTTGTCCGGGTTAGGTTTTAGTTTTTGATTATGAAAATAGACGGCAAAGCTCTCCGGCCCATTTGGCTTGATTCGGATTTAAGTGTTGTAAAAATTATCGACCAGAGACGTCTTCCCCACGAATTTGTAATCGCGGATCTTGAAACAGTTGATGATGTTATTGCGGCCATCAAAGAGATGTATGTAAGAGGTGCACCCTTAATAGGGGTAACGGCTGCGTACGGAGTATATCTTGCCGCCTTGAATTCACCGGCTAAAACCGTTGGGGATGACTACCTGATAGAGGAATGCAGAAGGTTAAAAGCAGCCAGACCCACGGCTGTTAATCTTGCCTGGGCTGTGGATAAAGTTTTATCTGAAGTGTTAACACTAAACAACGCCTCAAAAAAAATTAGTATGGCACGTAAGGAAGCAGAAAAGATTGCCGGGGCAGAAGCTGAAAACTGCCGAAAAATCGGCGAACACGGATTAAGTCTGATTCATGAAATCAGCCGTAAAAAACAAGGAGATACAGTTAATCTGCTTACCCATTGTAATGCCGGATGGCTGGCCTGCATAGAGTATGGCACAGCTACGGCACCGATCTATGCAGCATTTAATAACGGAATAGATATACATGTATGGGTTGATGAAACCAGACCCCTCAACCAGGGTGCAAGGCTGACGGCATGGGAACTTGGTAAACATGGTGTCAATCACACGGTTATAACCGACAATGCCGGTGGCCATCTCATGCAGCACGGTATGGTTGATATGGTCATCGTCGGTACCGACAGAACAACTTTCACCGGGGATGTTGCCAATAAAATCGGAACTTACCTCAAGGCCCTTGCAGCCAGGGACAACAACATACCTTTCTATGTTGCCCTGCCATCCAGCACTTTCGACTGGAAGATAAAAGATGGAATAAAAGAGATACCCATAGAAGAACGTGACCCAAATGAAATAAGATATGTCCAGGGACTGGACCGGGGGACTATCAGAAGTGTATTAATTCCTCCGAAAGAAAGTCCGGCTGCCAATTTTGCCTTTGATGTCACACCGGCAAGACTTGTTACCGGTTTTATAACAGAAAGGGGGGTCTGTAAGGCATCAGAAAAAGATATACTCGGTCTGTTTCCTGAAAAGAAAGTATCAAATTAGCTTTATAAAAATAATCACCTCTTCCTCTCTGTGCATTCTGCTTCTCGGCTTTGAAATATCCTCATTTTTTTGGAGTTCAACACGTCTTATATTATATCCTTCTTCTAGATGCCTGGATAGGGCTCTTGTCATATTTTGCTGAACATTTTCATCATTTTGAAATGCAAGTTTTTTACGAACGGTCACCGTTTCTTCGATCTCGTATTGATCTTCGGTCTGATGCGAATTCTCCTTTGCCTTCTCGCTGGTTGACAAAAACATGTTTGAGATATGCTCCAGACCCCTTCTGTCCTTTATATCCCTTTCCAGGCTCTTTTTTTCCATTTAGAATGTGCTCCCTTGCCTCCGACTCGTGCAAAATTCAGGTATTACCTTTCTATTCATTATCATTTTTTAAAAAAGAATCATTGGATTCGGTGGCAATGGCTTCAACCATCTTTGAATAATTGGATTGAGGAAAATGAGTGGAAGATTCCTCCATCTCGGAAATTGGCTGTTCAATCTCGGGTGATTTCACGGCCATATCAATATATTCCTCTGTCTTCTGTAAGATATCCTGCGCCACGTTCACGGTGTTGAGATCCGGGTACGTACTGGCCGCCTGTGAGCGAATAACCTCCTCCGCCAAGTTTTCGTAATCCTTGTGACCAATTGCATTTTTATCATAATCTGCAACAGGCAAGCCACAATCTGCTGTTTCCCTGAGGCGGATATTGTAACGAATTACCGTCTCAAAGACATTGTTCCCAAATTCCGCTTTAACCTTCTCTAAAACAATCCTGGAGTAACGTGTCCTGCGATCATACATTGTGATAAGAGCACGAGATTTAACATCATGGCCAACTTTGTCCTTAAGCAGGATGATGATCTCTATTAGTTTAGCAACACCACGAAGAGAAAAAAGGCTCATATCGATGGGGATAATCACTTCCTCGCAGGCACGAAGGGCATTAAAGCTAAGATGCCCAATGCTTGGGGGACAATCAATTACAATATAGTCATATTGTTCTTTGAGTGCCTGAATAGCCTGCAAGAGCCTATCTTCCCTGCCCTCTATTTCTGAAAGCTCTTGTTCAACTACACTGAGGATTAGGCTTGAGGGAGCAAGGTCAAAGTTGTCTCTAATAGGTACCAAAATATCCTCAATCCCTAAGGGCTCATTTTTCTTTGGCGTTATAACATCATAGATGCTTTTCTCAAAATCGGAAGGCTTTACGTTTAGACCCATGGTTGCGTGGGCCTGAGGATCAAAATCAATGAGCAATACTCTACGTCCTTTTAAAGATAAAGAAGATGAAAGGTTAATGGCTGTTGTTGTCTTACCGCATCCTCCTTTTTGATTCGCACTGGCAATAACTCTCATAAACCTCCTCCTTTTTTCTGTTTGCGAACAGTTGTTATCCTTTCGACAGTACTAAGCGACAAATTCCCCCTTTAAGAAAGGGGGAATTTCATTACCTTGTTCATAAGAACTTTGAGCTTTCAAATTATCTTCTATATTAAATAAAAAGCTTTTTCAAGGAAAAATACGACATATAGTATTTTTTTTCTGATCCCCCCCCAGTTATTGTATGTTATTGGTTTTCGGGATAGGTGAGATTATTACTTAGTGCCCATCCATAAATACATTCGAGCACTAAGCAGTTTCCAATTTATAAATGAGGGATTTTTTCGATGAGCAAGGCCGCACAAGGGTTTTTGCCCGAGGCGTACTTGAAGTACGTCGAGGGCGGAAACCCGCGGAGAACACCGCTCATCGGAAAAATAGCCATTTATGGATGGAAACTACCTAAATCTTGCAAGTGTCGAGTTTCCGGGGGTGCAAGGCAGTCCTGCCAGGGTGGGATAACCATCTGCCATAACTATGAGACCTTTGCAAAACACCCTTTTTTGCCCAATTTCTACGTCAGGTTCAAATTTTAACCCGCCACCGAACTTTGGTGGGTTAATCCTCGAAATACTCAATGTATTCCTGCCTGCCCCGTAGGTCTGGCAGATCGTACTGGGGTGGTTAAAATTTTCCCCTTCCTTGAACTTGAACAAAAATGAACATTTTTCAAAGGTCTCACTATTCATTAGGCAGATGTCTTGCGATTTCTTAGTTCAATTGATCACACTGAGCCGGAAATTGATCGTTATTCAAATAGATAACACGTCGTGGGTCTGACAAGTTGTTGGATAGTTGCTGATGCTCGTGCTCATTAAAGAAATCATTTATAATAGTGCTGAATTGATTCCGAAGCACGGAGTAGGAATAGTGTCGCCAAGCAACTTCATAGTTGTTATTTACCATTTTTTGCCGTCGCTCTCGGGATTCAAGAATTTTTCTTACCTTTTGAACGGTTTTTTTGGAAATAAATCCATCCATGACCGCCAGATCAAAGTCCCTGGGCTCTATATCCCTAATAAAGATGGAATATCGATTTACCAATAAAGGCTTTTTAAAGTAGATAGCTTCAAGAAAGGCATTGCCGAATCCTTCATAAAGGCTGGGGTATGTGATAAAATCTGCATGTGGATAAATATCCCATAGAGAATAATTTTTTTGACCATTTCCATTATTAAAGGGATCCACAATCTTTGTTGTTATCATGCGAAGATCTACCTGGTGTTCTAAGGCATATTCTTTAAGCCATTCGGCGTATTCAAACCCCTCGTCACCGGCTTCATGAGAGATCACTAGTTTATAACGAGGATCTTTCAGCTCCTTCACCAATTCAATAGCCTGCTCGATACCTTTTCGACGAATAATTCGTGTGGGTTGCAAAATCATTTTATCGTCGGTTTTCAAACCTATGGACTCTCGGAAGGCTTCAGTCCTTTTTATATTCACTAAAGGTGGATTCTCAAAGTCCAGAACATTGGGTATGATGATCGATGAAATTCCGGTTCGCAAAGCCAACTGTTCTTGAGCTTCTGAATTGATAACCACATGCTTAATGTTGGGCAAGTTGGGGGGAAAGGCCATTCGCAGGTAATCGTTTACAGCATTAGTTGAAAACCGATCTCTTTCCCAGTAGAAATCATGGTGGTGAGCAATAGTGGGAATCTCTGTTTCAGCAATTACTTCGGATAACGCCAACCCTAATGGGATGTGAATCGGTATAGTGAGTGCATTTTCGACAATCAAAAGATCAATTTTAAACTGATCGATAAAACAATGGAGTTGAACTTTCAATAGTGATCTTAATACATGAATTGCCTCAGTAACAGAAGGTTTTCGCCCTTTTTTACCCATGACCTGCTCATTGATCCATCGATTTTGTACATGTAAAAAATGAGCTTCTAAGACGAGGAAACTCTTTTCCGGATCCCGATCCAGCTCTCCCGCGAACCAGAAACAGCGTGAACCATTTTCTTCAAGAACCTGTGCCCACTTACTTGCTTCTAAGGAGACACCGTCAGTACCCGCAAAACGTGTTGAAATAAAACCGATGTTTTTACTCTTCATTATTTAAATGATCCATCCTTAAGAATATTTACAAGTTAGGAATATCGTATTAATTTAGTCATTTGAAAAAACATCTCATTCAGACAATTTGGTTTTACTGCACAATATCTGCAAAAGTCAGGCCAAATGTGGCAATGTTAAACAATACAATACATATCAATTGGTTAACCTGTCCAAGACAAAAAACAACCTGCAATATCGAGTAAAAGATTCTTGCTATGTTGTGAAATTTATTTCACAATGTGAAAAATATTATACACTTTTGGACTGATGTTGAGAATAAAAAAAGTTTGACGGGTTGAACAGAACGTCACCCAGACGTTGGCCATGTGTGATCGTGCCTATGTCCTTGAAAACGGCAGAAACGTGCTCCAAGGCACCGGCCAGGAATTAATGGCAAACGATCATGTCAAAGAAGTCTATCCGGGGATATAATCTGACCATCGATTTTCAAACATTCCGCCACCCTAATATTCCTTGACTCTTGAATTAGAATCATTTAACAGCAGGAAAAATTGTGACGACAATAATAAGTGTAATCATAGTACGATAGTTAGTGTCCATCCATAAATACATTTGAGCACTAAGTAGTTTCCAATTTATAAATGAGGGATTTTTTCGATGAACAAGGCCGTAAGCTACAGTGCATTCTTGACACTTTTTCACAAAGGAGTAATCAAATGAAAATGACCGCAAGAGACGTAATGGTTGAGGATTTCGACAAGATTCGATCTAATGCACCTATTGAAGAGGCTGTGCGATTGATTTTTAACGGCAAGGTCAGAGAAACCGGCCAAAAGACAGCGAGTGTTATGGTAATAGATAAATTTAACCATTTGACCGGTGTACTGTCCATGTTCGATGTGCTTTATAATTTAAGACCCCCGGTTTTTGATTACATGGTCAGCGGTATCGATTTCTGGAACGAAGAACTGGAATCCTACGTTAAGCGATTCAAGGGATTGACGGTTAAGCAGGTCATGACCTCTCCGGTACTCTTTGTTTCACCGGATGATGATTTGATGGTGGTTATCGACCGTATGGTTAAAAAGAGATGTCGTCGTCTTCCGGTTCTGGAAAAATCCAGAGTGATCGGTATTGTCTATCTTTCTGAAGTATACCACCATCTATGTAAGAATTTGCTGAAGACTGAACTCGACTGAGGCCGTAAAGTTGCAAACGTCTGATACCGGTGGATATGTCCATAGCAGATCTCCTGTTCCGGAATGATAGTGGCTTTTCGAAGGGGAGTCATTTCTTTAAAAAAGTTAGTAACTCTGAACCTTGAGCTGTATTTGGACTGTAGAAAATCCAAGACGTACGATTACCATGAAACCGATTGTCGCCATAATAGGTCGTCCCAATGTAGGAAAATCGACTTTTTTTAACCGTGTAACCGGTACAAGGAAAGCCCTTGTGGACGATTTTCCCGGTGTTACAAGGGATCGTCATTATAGTGATGCTGCCTGGGACGGTATTGAATTTACCCTGGTTGATACCGGCGGATTCCCGGATCAAGATAAGGATTACTTTGCCCACAAAATCCGTTTCCAGATCCTTCAGGCAATAGAAGACGCAGATATTATTATTCTTCTGCTGGACGGCAAGCACGGAATTTCTCCTTTTGATGAAGATGTTGTCAAGATTCTTCGTGAATTAACAAAGCCTGTCTTTTATGCGGTCAATAAAATTGACGGAATTGAACAGGAGGTTAAACTTTACGATTTTTACAGCCTCGGCATAGAGAAATTATATCCCATTTCAGCCGAACACCGTTACGGCATATCGGATTTTTTAGATGACCTGACATCGGTTCTGCCTGAAACAGTTTCAGGTGAAACTGTCGATATGATCAAGCTTGCTGTGGTTGGCAAACCTAACGTTGGCAAATCATCGCTTATTAACAGAATGCTGGGTCAAAAGCGTTTGCTTGTCAGCGATACTCCGGGAACAACACGAGATGCTATCGACTCTGTTTGTAATATCAACGATAAGTCGTATCTTCTCATCGATACCGCCGGTATCAGACGCAAGGCAAAGGTTTCAAAAAAGCTTGAAAAGTTTTCCATTATTAAAGCTTTAAGAAGCCTGGATAGATGTGATGTGGCCCTTATTATCATCGACGCCTACGAGGGGATTACCGAACAGGATATAACTATTGCAGGTTATGCATTTGAGCGGGGATGCGGATGCATTTTTCTTTTGAATAAATGGGACCTTGTTGAAAAAGATAGTAAGACAGTAAAAAGGTACCATGATGAGTTGAGAATGCAGGCAAAATTTTTAAGCTTTACTCCGATTATAACCATTTCGGCATTAACCGGACAACGGGTTTTGAAAATATTCGGTCTTGTGGAAGAGGTATTCAGCCAGTACTCGGCACGTATCGGGACAGGGCAACTGAACAAGATATTTGAGCGGGCCATTGAACGAACAGAGCCGTCACTTTACAGAGGAAGACGTATTAAATTTTATTATGCCACCCAGGTATACGACGGCCCCCCCACTTTTGTCTGTTTTGTAAATTATCCTGATGCAGTCCATTTTTCCTACAAGCGCTACCTTATTAACCAGATCAGAGAGAGGGCGGGGCTTGACAAGACACCGATCCGAATAATCTTCCGCAAGCGCACAGGACGAAAAAAGTAATACTGGATTTTGGATACTGAATACTTAAAACTTGATAGTATAAAAATTTGCTTTTTTCGGCAATGCCGCGTTACGTAAAATCGCGAAGCGATTTTATTAAAGGATGACCATTGGACTTGTTTGAATATCATGCGCAAAAGTCAGCCCGGGCGTCAAGGCCGCTTGCCGACAGAATGCGCCCCAAGAACCTGGATGAATTCGTAGGGCAAACGCATGCTGTGGGAAAGGGAACATTGATTCGCCATGCCATTGAACAGGACCGGATTTTTTCCATGATTCTCTGGGGTCCTCCGGGATGCGGCAAAACAACCCTTGCAAGGATTTTTGCGGGTGAAACCGGTTGTCATTTTGCCCATTTTTCTGCTGTATTGTCAGGTGTCAAGGATATCCGATCTGTTATTAAGGATGCAAAAAACCAGCAAAAACTTTTTCAAAAAAGAACCGTTCTTTTTGTAGATGAGATACACAGATTCAACAAGGCCCAACAGGATGCATTTCTTCACCATGTGGAAACCGGACTAATAACCCTGATCGGCGCTACCACCGAAAACCCCTCCTTTGAAGTTATACCTCCACTTATGTCCAGGTGTCGTTTGATAACCTTAAAAGCTCTTTCATCAGATGATATCGCCGTCATCATAAAAAATGCCCTAAAAGACAAGGAAAGGGGCTTGGGAAATTTAAATCTGATTATCGAAAAAGATGCGCTTTCTCATCTTATTCGCATTGCGGACGGAGATGCCCGTGTTGCCCTGAACGACTTTGAAACAGTCGCATATCTGGTAATATCCGGAATCGATTCTTCAAAAACAGGAAAACCGGTGCACATAACGCTTCAGGTTTTAGAAAATGCTCTGGGGAAAAAAGCCCTTTTGTACGACAAGTCCGGTGAAGAACACTTTAATCTTATCTCTGCCTTTCATAAAAGCTTAAGGGGGAGTGATCCCGATGCTGCTGTCTACTGGCTGGGACGAATGTTGTCAGCCGGCGAAGATCCTTTTTATATAGCGCGCAGAATGGTCAGGTTTGCAAGCGAAGACATTGGGAATGCAGATCCCAATGCACTCGGAGTTGCATTGAACGCTATGGAGGTTTTTAAGTTCCTCGGACATCCGGAAGGCGAACTTGCAATAGCCCAGGCTGCCATATATCTGGCTACGGCCCCGAAAAGCAACAGCATATACACAGCTTACCATAAGATTAAAGAGGCTGTTGATAGTTACGGGGCGTTGCCCGTTCCTCTTCATATTCGGAATGCTCCCACAGGACTGATGAAAAAACTCGGGTATGGAAAAGATTACAAGTATGCCCATGATTATAAAGATGCATATGTTCCTCAGGACTATTTGCCGGAAAAATTGGAGGGCAGACTTTTTTATGCGCCCACAGACCGGGGTTATGAAAAGACAATTAAACAGTGGCTTGACGGATGGAGAAACTTGAAAAAAACGCTAAAACATAAGTAAAGAATCCTGGCCCAAAGAACCAGGCTTTGGTTTGCCCCTGAAAGGGGCTGTTTTACTTAAAGCCGTACAAGTCAAAAGTGTCTAAAGTGTGAGCTAAAGTGCCTAAAGTTATGGTGTCGCTTCGCTCCGCTAATTTTATATAATTGACAGAAATCCTTAACTTTAGCTCACTTTAAACTTTAGTTCACTTGTAACTTTTCCGGTTTATCCGATTTAGGTTATAATATATTTGATATTGGCTCTGTTTTTTGATTAGAGTGGCTATTTTGATATGAAAATGTTATTTTAAACACTACGGCGGAGTGGGCTGGCGAAGTCGGCTCGTGTCTTTGTCCCTTGGTAGCAAATATTTTATTGTTTCTTTTGAGGTCCCATGAAATATTATCCGGTCAATCTTGATATACGCAATCGAAAATGCTTGGTGGTCGGTGGTGGTGCCGTGGGCACACGCAAGGTAATGACTTTGCTCGATTGTGGCGCAAAAGTAACAGTTGTAAGCACTGATGTTGCCGAAAAGTTGCAGGAACTTTCAGATAGTGACATAATAAAGCTTGAAAAAAGACCTTTTCAGATTTCAGATCTTGACGAAATGTTCCTTGTTATGGGTGCAACAGACAACCAGGAAATAAACAGGGAGATACACTCTGAGGCAGAACGGCTGGGAATACTGTGCAATATTGCAGATCGCCCCGAAGATTGTAATTTTATCCTCCCTGCCATTGTAAATAGGGGTGATTTAATAATTGCCATATCGACTTCCGGGAAAAGTCCGGCTTTTGCAAAAAAGATGCGAAAAGATCTTGAAAAGAAATTCGGAACCGAATATGCCGAATTTCTCAAACTTATGGGTGAAATCCGCAACAAACTTTTAAGTGAAGATCACGAGCCCGAGGCTCATAAGCATCTTTTTGAACAGTTGATAAAACGAGACCTTGTTGAAATGATAAAAGACCGCGATATCGCGGCCGTTAATTCCTCGCTTTTTGAAATTCTTGGTGAAGGATATATATTTGACGAATTAATGGCAAAATAACCAACATCCAAACTGGTTTTGAAAAATGCATAGGTGTAATCAGTGGAAATTTTGATTATTATAACCATTTTCTTTTACATGCTGAGCACGGCAGGATACTTTGCCTATCTTTTCCTGCAGAAAAATTACCTTCAAAAGGCAGGTTTTTATCTGATTTCAGGCGGCTTTTTATGTCATACGGCATCGATTGGTTATGGGTTTTTCCAATCCGGGCATTTTCCCGTAAATAATCTTCACCAAACACTCTCCATGGCAGCCTGGACAATTGCCGGTGTTTTCCTGATATTCCAATACAGGTTCCACCTTAAGATTCTGGGGATATTTGCCGCTCCGCTGGTTACCCTGGTAATGGTCATTGCCGCCCGGTTACCGAGTGCACCGCATCAGGCTGACAATCTCTTAAATAGTATATGGCTTGTTGCTCATGTCATTACCATCTTTATGGGCGAGGCGTCATTTGCTCTGGCCTGCGGGGTGGGGTTTTTATATCTTGTGCAGGAACACACGATAAAATCCAAAAATCATGGATTTTTTTTCAAACGCCTTCCGTCTTTGGAACTTCTCGATACAACTGGATATGGATGTATTGTTGCAGGGTTCACAATGCTTACTTTGGGACTTATAACAGGCTTTATCTATGCCAAATCGGTCTGGGGCAGGTTCTGGAGCTGGGACCCAAAAGAGGTCTGGTCAGGTATAACGTGGCTTTTATATGCAGTCTTGCTCCATCAGCGCCTCACTGTGGGATGGCGGGGTCGGAGGGCGGCAATTATGGCTATTATCGGTTTTGCAGTCATTTTATTTACTTTTTTTGGGGTTAACTTTTTATTGCAGGGCCATCACGGAGAATTCACAAGATTGTAAATTGGGAGAAAAGCACTCAATATTATTAAGAAATATGTTAGAAATTGTCTTATTGGGATTGAATCATAAAACAGCACCGGTTGAGCTGAGGGAGTGCCTTGCTTTATCGCAAGAAGAGACATCAAAAGCCCTGAAAGCTTTTCAAGAATCACCGGTGATCAGTGAAGCAGTTCTTGTCTCAACCTGCAACCGTGTAGAAATTCTCATGGCCACTGAGGACAAATCCAATGCGGTTCGGGCTGCAAAAATGTTTCTATCCGAATTTAAAAAGCTGCCCGCTTCCGAATTTGAAAAATCTCTTTATATCCATAAGGGTGATGATGCTGTGCGGCATATGTTCCGGGTGGCTTCGAGTCTTGACTCCATGGTTGTTGGAGAACCGCAGATACTGGGTCAGATAAAAGAAGCTTATAAAATGGCTACCTTAAAAAAGACTTCCGGTGTTATTCTGAACAAATTGCTTCATCGAACCTTTTTCGTGGCAAAACGTGTTCGTAGTGAAACCGGGATCGGAGATCATGCGGTATCCATCAGTTATGCGGCTGTTGAATTAGGGCGCAAAATATTCGGCACCTTTGAAGGAAAAAAGGTGCTTCTTATCGGAGCCGGGGAAATGGCGGAACTGGCGGTTGAACACCTGATACGAAATAAGGCCGGGGATATTTTGGTTGCGAACCGAACCTTTGAAAACGGGGTTAAACTTGCCAAAAGATTCAAGGGCAAAGCCATCCGATTTGAAGAGATTGCAGACAGCTTACCGCATGTTGACATTGTTATCAGTTCTACCGGTTCAACCGATTACGTTGTTACACGCAAACAGGTCAAGGCGATGATACGCCGCCGCCGGAATCGTCCTATTTTCTTTATTGATATCGCGGTACCCCGAGATATTGATCCGGAAATAAACCGTCTGACCAATTCATATGTTTATGACATCGATGACCTGAAAGGGGTTATCAATGAAAGTATTGGAAATCGCAACAAGGAGGCTGTTAAAGGGGAAAGAATTGTTGACGAGGCTGTCATCGGCTTCAGGCAGTGGTACGACAATCTGGATGTGGTACCCACAATTGTTGCTTTAAGAAACAAAATGGACGCCATTGCCCAAGCGGAAATAAAAAAAACATTGCACTCTTTAAAACATCTGTCAGATGATGATCGCCGGGCCATTACCCGAATGACGAGCGCCATGATAAATAAAATCCTGCATGATCCCACGCTGTTATTAAAGAGCAATGGATATCATCAAAACAAATCCGGCTACCTCGACATTACCCGAAAACTTTTTAAACTTGATGAGTAAATGGAGGACAAAATTGAAAAAAACAGCATTCCTTTTCCCCGGTCAGGGATCACAGTCTGTGGGTATGGGTCTTGATTTTTATCAGGAATACGACAGTGTCAGAGAAATTTTTGACATGGCGGAAGAGATAACCCGAATCAATATATCCAAACTGTGTTTCAAAGGCCCTTTCGACGAGCTTACCCAAACGGTGAATCTTCAGCCTGCTGTAACCGCTGTAAGTCTGGCCTGCCTTTCTGCAATTGAAAAAGAGGGTGTCAGTTCTGATATATCCGCCGGCCATAGTCTGGGCGAATACAGCGCAATGCATGCATCAAACATCATATCAAAAGAAGATGCCATAAGACTCGTTTTTAAAAGAGGTGAACTGATGCACCGTGAAGCAACCCGGTATAAAGGGGCCATGCATGCAATTATCGGGTTGCCTATAAATACCGTCGAAGAACTAGTAGCCGAGGTACAAAAAGAGGGAATTGTTGCCGTGGCAAATCACAACACCGAACAGCAAATTGTAATAACCGGAGCACCGGATATGGTTAAAAAGGTTTCTTCCCTGGCAGCTTCCCGGGACGCCAAAGCCATCCCGTTGAAAGTAAGTGGGGCATGGCATAGTGAATTGATAAAAGGCGCCCAGGAAAAGTTTAGTGATTTTATCGAATCAATACATTTTAACACACCGGACCGCCCCGTGCTTTTTAATGTAACGGCCGACTATGCTGAAGATGCTGATGAAATCAAATCGATCATGGTTCGGCAGCTTTGCAACCCTGTAAAATGGTATGACTCAGTGTGCAGGCTTATGACAGAAAACGTGGAGGTCTTTGTTGAAGTCGGCCCGGGGAAGGTTCTTACTGGTTTATTAAAAAAGATTTTACCAAAGGATTATCCCTGTAAAATATATAATGTAAACAGTATGAAGCAGCTTGAGCGATTCTTGAAAGAAACGATTTAGGGCTCACCCTTAGGGCTTAGTAAAAAGTAAGAAATTTGAGCTTTTTTTTAAAAAAATAAATTTTATGCTTTACATAGACATTTTATTGATGTAATTTGATGGTTTTCAAAGAGGGTCCGAGTTATTTTTTATTGCAAAGGTTTTACCATGAAAAAGAAGGATATCGAATATTTTAAAGAGTTTTTGACCAACCGGTTAGAAGAGCTTTTAAGTCATGCAGATGATACTGTTTCAGGCATGACCACCCCAAAAGAAAATTTTCCTGATCCAACAGATCGTGCTTCACTTGAATCAGACAGGAATTTTATGCTTCGCATAAGGGATAGAGAAAACAAGCTTATCAAGAAGGTAAAAAAGGCCTTAACACGTATTGAAGACGGCACTTTTGGGGTCTGTGAAAAATGCGGTGAAGATATTTCATCTAGTCGTCTTAAGGCCAGACCAGTTACTGCTTTATGTATTGATTGCAAAACCAAAGAAGAGGTTTTTGAAAAAGCCCTCGGATTATAATAAGAATGTGAAAATAGACCTTCATATTCATTCAACAGCTTCCGATGGAACACTTTCTCCATTAGAAATCCTCAATCTAGCTCAAAGCCTCAATCTCGGGGCTATATCGATTACAGATCACGATACCATCGATGGAACAAAAGAAGCCCTTAGCATTGGGATACCCCCTTCACTTAAATTCTTAACCGGTGTTGAAATAAGCGCGTATCCACCGCCATCTTTTTCCTTTCCGGGAAGCTTTCATGTTTTGGGTTATGCTATCAACATCAACGATTCTGTGTTAAATCAAACACTTGCTGTACTCCAGGAAGCGAGGAAAAATAGAAATCCCCGGATTATTGAACTGCTTAATCGAATGGGGATCGAACTTTCGTTAAGTGAGATCCGGAAGGAGATCGGAGAATGTCAGCTTGGAAGACCTCATATTGCAAAGCAAATGATAAAAAAAGGCTTTGTTCAATCGATTTCTGAGGCATTTGACAAATATCTGGCAAAAGGTAAACCCGCATATGTTGATAAATATCGTGTTAACTGTGACAGAGCAATTGAAGTCATACTCGATGCCGGAGGAATCCCTGTTTTGGCCCATCCAGTTCTTCTCAAAATCGAAAATGATGATGTCCTTGAAAAGCTGATTACCAGTTTAAAGAAAATGGGTCTTAAAGGAATAGAAGCCTATTATCCTGAACACACGCCGGATCTTATTGCCCGATATACTGAGTTAGCAAACCGGCATGGATTATTAATTACGGGAGGTACAGATTTCCACGGTTCTAATAAGCCCGGAATTAATATGGGGTCGGGTAGAGGGAATTTCTCCGTTCCTTATAAATTGTATGAGAAATTGACAACAAGTTTAGAAACAAGGGACTAAATGACACAAACAGACCTGTCTGAATTAAGCCGCAAACTTATGTATGCATTTAAGGATACCAATCTCCTCGTTGAATCCTTAAGACACAGTTCGTTTGTAAATGAACAACTCGACACAGACCTTCAGGATAATGAGCGGCTTGAATTTCTTGGGGATGCTGTTTTAAATCTTGTTGTGGGTCACATCCTTATGCAGCGATATCCGGATTTAAAGGAAGGTGATCTATCCAGGATGAGGGCCAATCTGGTTAATGAATCTCAACTTGCATCCATTGCCAGCGAAATAGATCTTGGTTCCTATATACAACTCGGCAAAGGAGAGATCCATTCAAAAGGCTGGAATAAGAAATCAATACTGGCAGACACGATTGAAGCTGTAGTTGCAGCTGTTTATATAGATGGCGGTTTTAATGCTGTTTTTAAAATCATTGACAGCCATTTTTCGTTTTTAATTAATTCCGTGACCACACCTGCTGCTAATCATGATTTCAAAAGCCAGATTCAGGAACTTGTCCAGATGGAACTAAGATCAATACCCATATACAATGTTGTCCATGAAAGCGGTCCGGATCACGACAAAACCTTTCGGGTGCAGTTGAAAGTTGGTGAGGTCCAGACAGAAGGAATCGGAAAGAGTAAGAAGGCTGCCGAACAAGATGCCGCCAGAAAAGGCCTGGATATTTTAAAATCCGGACAGAGTTAACAAGTCGAGTTGTTTAAAAAATTCCTCAATAAGTTCTGGTGTATTAAATAATCATATTAACCCGCCAACTGACAATAAAATGTAACATGTCTGGAAATCCCATTTAAGTGAGCCTAAAGAAAAATACGCCCTTTATTATTCCGATTTTTTTACCCAATCTCGGATGTCCGCATCAGTGCACTTTTTGCAACCAAACATCCATCACCGGTGTAACGCCTGACACTATTTCCACGGAAACACTGTGTTTGCTGATAAATGAATTTCTTGAATATAAAAAAACACAGAGACGGTCTGTTCAAGTATCTTTCTACGGTGGAAATTTTCTGGGCCTGAAAAAAGAGTACATCAGGATTCTACTTGATGAAACGACAAAATTTGTAAAAAATAAAAGAATCAACAGTATTCGCTTTTCTACTCGCCCGGACACGATAAGCGATAAACAGCTTGATATAATTAAGGATTATCCTGTTTCAACCATTGAAATCGGTGTTCAGTCTATGGACAATCAGGTGCTGGCCATGGCAAAACGGGGACATACCGCTTTAGAAACGGAAAAAGCGGCAGCCCTGCTAAAGGAGCGGAATTATGACGTTGGCATGCAGATGATGGTAGGCCTGCCGGGTGATGACGAAACCAAATCCCTGTTTACCGCACAAAAAATTGCATCGTTTTCTCCTGATTTTGTCAGGATTTATCCTACGGTTGTTCTTGCACACAGCCGACTTGCCGTATGGTATCGAAATGGAGAATATACGCCCTGGTCTCTTTCGCGATGCGTAGCCCTTGTAAAAAACCTTTACCTTTTTTTCAAAAGCAAAAAAATTCCGGTCATTCGTATGGGGCTTCAGGCCTCAAAGGATCTTGCAAAAGATACAACAATTTTAGCAGGACCGTACCATCCCGCTTTCGGACATATGGTTCATTCTAAAATCTTTCTTGATATGGCCACATCCATCATGGGAGCTGGAAAAGGCTCTTGTGACAAAATTACCATAAAAGTTCACCCACGAAGCATTTCAAAAATGAGGGGTTTAAAAAATAAGAACTTGGAGATCCTGAAAAGAAAATTTCAAATCAAATCCTTCGAGATTATCCCGGATCTTACCCTTGCTGAAGATAAACTGACGGTGGCATCATGAACCTGTATTACCCAAAACATCCTTGGGATGAAACGGGTAGTCTTATTTTTTGAGCATAACGCAGAGATTGTGCGAAAAGGCCATTAATCAACAGACTCATGGATAAGGTCAAGCATTTTCCTTGATGTGTATTCTCCTACATCCGCCAGAGCGTCTATGGGCAAAAACAATAGGGCATTATTAGAATATAGGCAGGTGACCGAAGCTGAAAAATCATCATCGGCTTCATAGAAAATATAGCAAAGGGCTATTTTGGGCAATGGGTAGACAATAAATGAAAAATCGCTTTCCACACCTGCCGGGGCGTTACGTCCGCTAAAATTTGCCATAATTCGATCTTTTGTTTTTTCGATTCTTTCAACGTGCGGCACCAGAATCTGCTGGGTGTGGGTGACAAAAGCCCCGGCATAGGGCATGCTGTTTGGAAAATCCTTAAAGGCTTTTAAGGGCTCCAGCATGCTTGGCTCAGTCCCGGCATGAAGCGCATACAGGGAAATCAGAATCCCGACCACCCCGGTCTGTTGGACTTGGCCCAGAAAGATTCCACCGGTGCGAAGCTCACATTTCTCACCAAAAGCATGAAATAAAAAGGAATCTTTATCCCGTTCAGCGGGTAATGCCCGTGCCAGATTTTCCGGAAAATTTTCATAAAGTTTTTTAAGATTATCCTGAACAATTTTAGCGTAATTGTCGCCCATCACTTCCATACCTAATATTAATCATTTGTTTTTCAATTCGCCAAGTTTAAAACTTTCGCCTTTTTAAACAACCATTTTTTTGCTCATTTTATCACGACTATTCACAACGTTTAATTATTATTTAATTTTTTAAATGAATTTATATGGTTAGTAAAGTAGAAAAAATTGTGAGGGTTGACAATGCATAGTCATAGCACTATATTTTAATCTGTTTTTCAATTTTGACGGCTTCGTAAAAAGTCCAACTTCTGCGTTGCGCTGCATCCTTCGTCATTGCAGCGTACTATAAGTACGCCTCATTCCTCAGGATTTGCGCGCCTTGAATTTGGAGCTTTTTACTTTGCCGTCGAATTTCGACTTTTTACGAGATTGTCAATTTTATGAAGAAAAAATTAAAGAAAGGAAATACTGTTATGACAAAAAATGTTATGGAAATAGCTGACAGCAGCTTTGATGACGAGGTGTTGCAGTCTGAAAAACCGGTATTGGTTGATTTCTGGGCTCCCTGGTGCGGTCCGTGCAGGGCAATAGAACCACTTGTTGAAGAGCTTGCCGAGGCTTTTGGCGATAAATTCAAATTTACGAGATGTAATGTTGATGAAAACCCGGTTACACCGACTAAATACGGGATAAAATCTATTCCCACCCTTATTTTCTTTAAAGAGGGAAAAGTTCTTGATAAGATTGTCGGTATCGTTCCTAAATCAAAACTTGAAGAGATTATAACCAAGGCTTAACAGGAAAATATGCAATGAGAAGTGTCGATTATGAGCTTGTCATTATCGGCGGTGGTCCTGCAGGACTCACCGCCGGTCTTTATGCGGCACGGGGCGGATTAAATGTAATCCTGATCGAAAAGATTGTGCCCGGCGGGCAGGTCATTGTTTCCGACTGGATTGAAAATTATCCCGGATTTCCGGAAGGACTCAGCGGACCCGATCTGGTTCAGAAGATGACCGAGCAGGTCAAACAATTTGACCTAAACATCGAAAGCAATGAGGTCGTTTCCGTAGATTTGTCTGAACCGGTAAAAAAAATCACCTTAAACGACAGAACCATCACAACCCATACAATAATTATAGCAACAGGTGCTTCTCCAAAAAAGCTGGGTGTTCCCGGAGAAGATACTTTTTACGGCAAAGGCATCTCTTCATGTGCCACCTGTGACGGTCCTTTTTTCAAAGACCGTATCGTCGCTGCTGTGGGCGGTGGCGATACCGCTGTACAGGAAAGTTTGTTTCTAACCAAATTTGCAAGAAAAGTATACCTCATTCATCGGAGAGACAAACTTCGTGCTGCGGCGATCCTTCAGAAACGAGCATTGGCCAATGAAAAAATAGAAACTATATGGGATTCTGTGTTGACCGATATCAGCGGTTTAACTAATGTTGAGAATATTACCGTGCAAAATGTCAAAACAGGTGATAAAACACAACTTTCCGTGGATGGGTGCTTTATATGGGTAGGCACAATTCCCAACACTAAATTTCTGGCAGATAGCGTAAAACTGGATGAACACGGTTTTATTATTGCAGGTTTAAATATGGAGACATCAGTGTCCGGAGTATTTTCCGCGGGTGATGTCAGAAATACCCCTTTGCGCCAGATTGCAACCGCAGTTGGCGACGGCGCCATCGCAGCTATTTCTGCAGAGAATTATATTGAAAACGTAAAAAGATGAAACGTATCTTAATTTTAGGCCTCATTTCATTGCTTTTAGTTTCGGGTTGTGCATGGTTCGAGCCCAAAGAAGAAAAAACGGCACAGCAACTTGCAAGTGATGGAATGGATCAATTCAACAGCGGAAAATATGAAAAATCGATAGAATCCTTTGAAAAACTCAAAGACTGGTATCCTTTCAGTAAATTTGCGATTCTTGCGGAATTGAAAATAGCCGATGCTTATTACAATATTAAAGAATATGAAGAAGCTGTCGCATCATATGAAGAGTTTGAAAGCCTTCATCCCCGTAATGAAGCCATACCGTACGTCATCTTTCAGATCGGGCTCTGTTATTTTGAGCAGATAGATACTATCGACAGGGATCAAACGCCGGCTAAAAAGGCACTTAATACGTTTAATCGTCTTAAGCAACAGTTTCCGGGAGATTCATATACGATCAAAGGCGAAGAACATATCAAAGAATGTTTGAAAAGCCTTGCCGGACATGAATTGTATGTTGGACTTTTTTATTTCAAGAACAAGCATTACAAAGCAGCTTTAAGTCGTTTCAAGTCAGTCCTCACCAAATATTCTGATGTTGGAGTCCACCAAATGGCTTTGCAGCATATTGCCACCTGTGAGGCGTTATTAAAAAAACAGGAGGAGGAAAAGGCCTCTCAATAGAAATCAAAATAACTCTTTACTCTCTTATCTTTGTGGTGTACTAAAATCAGTTCTTGTATATTATAAGGAGAAATAATAATGGCCAAAATATGTGAAATATGCGGAAAAAAACCTCTTGTTGGAAATAATATAAGCCACGCCCACAATGTGACAAAACGTCGATTCAATCCAAACCTACAGAGGGTACGGACATTGTATAACGGCAGGGTCAAAAGGATAATGGTCTGCACCAACTGTATCAAATCAGGGCATATCGTTAAAGCGCCTTAGCCCGGACGAGCCGAAACTAAATAGTGCCTGAACGAAAACTGTCTTTTCCGCCAATATCTGCGTCAGACTCAAATTTTAATCCTCGAAATACTACCAGTATTACTGTGGTTAAAATTTTC
>Ga0233414_10000337_pt1 | contig 19730 bp, 24 predicted proteins | sample Na_anoxic_10_MG_FD_189020 | JGI IMG/M metagenome (GOLD analysis project Ga0233414, IMG submission 189020) | Seawater microbial communities from Saanich Inlet, British Columbia, Canada - Na_anoxic_10_MG | ecosystem: Environmental > Aquatic > Marine > Inlet | place: Canada: British Columbia... | reverse complement strand
TTCTTTATGCATGACAGTTCCTAGCATATAAAAGTTTTTTGGAGTAGCTAAAATTAAAATTGAAGAATTATTAGAAGGAACCGAATTAAAAACTATATTGTTTCCACTTATTACGTAAGACGTAGTGGGTGCTCCATTTATTGAAACATATAAAACACTATTAGCTAACTGAGACGAGTTTATAGAGGTAAAAGTAAAAGAGGTTCTAATGCCATTACCAGTAAAAGTTTGGGATGCGCTAGATCCTCCCTCATAAGCAGGTAGAGTGAAATAATTTCCTGCGGGGTTATAAGAGGCGCTACCGTATTCTTTAAACATAGATATATCTTGATCTACATTTTTAATTCTATCACCATATTCAGTATCGTTATCTGGCCTTCTAAGTTGTTGATTTACTGTGTCAAAATAACTTTCGAATATTTCTAACTGAACTTGCGTCGCAACTTTGTTAAATTCATCTGGTGATAGGTTACCTCTCTGTTCTTTATTAAGAATAAGCAACACCGTTTTATAAACTATGTCTACATTTACTGCCATTTTATTTTTTTGTTATAAATATTAACCGGCCTCACTAAAGAAACCGGCTAATAATAATTCACCATCTATAATATAATTACGTGTTTTTTTAAAAAACTACTAATTAAACTTTTTTTCTATAGATCTATATACTTCAACTCCTTCATCTGTTTTGAAAAAAGCAGCCATAGCTGAGTATGGATTCTCATCAAAAGGAACAGACATTAACTTCCGTCCATTAGATGCCCAAGAAAAAGTTCGTTGATCCTGAGATAAATTAATTATGTTTGCTTCGGTAGCTTTTATGGCTACATTACGTAGCTGGACGTTGTCATCATTAGCTAAGTTTAAAAACAGCTCAGGGTTTTTATTTGCAAATATTCGTAGATCTCTTTTTATTTCTTTAGAAGATAATTTGCTAACTGCACTGCCCATCTCTACTCTTAATATAGCCTCTGCGTCGTCAATATCCATATCTCTTGCAAATACCGCTGCATCAGTTTGTAAGTCTAGTAATTCTAAATCGTCAAAAGCTTCCTCTACCGGATCATACTCTTCATATATCCTGCCTTTCATAGGGTGGTATAATGAAAGTAGCTTCTGTAAATTTTGTTTTTCTTTAGGGACTCTTAAGTCTCCGTCTTTAAACATTATATGTCCTAAGGTAGCTTCTCCTTCCTGTTCACTTTTAAAAGGTGAATCGTGATTAGTAGCATATCTTAGTTCTTCTTGTTTTCCCGTTTCTTCATTAAAATAAAGTAAAGCATGTTTTCTAGTATGCCTTACTGGTATTGTATGAGTTAAAGGAGTATGTCTTCCTAATAAGAAATATATTCTATCTTTGATTTCCCATTTAGGTTTTGCTGGTTGAACAGGAGCCTGTTTAGTTGGCTTAACTGTTTCTGTTTGTACTGGTAACCCATCTGTAATAGGTTCTTGTGGTGCAACTTTTTTAGTTGCTGTTTTTTTATTTGCCATAATATAATATAATTAAATAATTAATAAGAGTAATAATTACCCCCGCTAATACAACGAGGGTAATGATTACATTTGAGCTATTATGCTCCTCTGAATAATACAAAGTTGTTAGCTGCCTGAGTAATCAAACATCTTTCAGATAGGAAGTTTACTTCCATTGCATCAAGAGTTGAGTTACTAGCACCTCCAACAGATCCTGTTAACCAAGACTTCATTCTACGATCATCAGTTTGAGAAGCTCTGTATCGTACGTGCAAGAATGGACGACGAATGTTAGTTCCTAAAACTTGATCATATACAGTTGAAGTTCCAGCTGGTACTAATACTCCTTCAATTGAATTGATACCGTCAATTGCTCCACGAGTAGACGCGTCATTTAGGTATTTCCAATCTGTTTTGTAAAAGTCATAAGATCCTCTACGGAATCCGCTGAACCCTAAGTTAAGAGCCATATCTTCTGAATTTTCAAACAATCCAAAAGCAACACCTCCAGCAGTACCGCTAGAAATAGCAGCAAGCATATCATCAAAATCTAAAGCCGTAGCTCTGTTTAAGAATAACATGTTCTCTTCAATTGCTCCCTGTGTATCTAGGTTTTTAAGAATAGCATCAAATTCTGCTAATCCACCGCCTGCAGTAAACCCGGTTTCTACATTACCTCTATCTTGAATAGCTGCAAATAAACCTTGTGTTCCTGGCTGAGTTAATGGGTTAAGAGCAGATGTATTTAATTCACCTTCTACCATTGCCATTTCTAAGTAATCTTCAAAACGTAAACGTGTTTCAGATTCAGCTTTTAAATACCATAAGTACCCGTCAGTTCCATCTTCAGTAGCAACATTTACCCATCCGATTTGTGCGGTATCAGATCCAGATACAACATACTGATCTCTTATAATAATAGGAGAGTTAGCGTACTGAGTCAATACTGGCTCTACACTTACTCTAGCTGCTGAATTTCCAGCGCCAGCTCCAATTGTAGTCCCTTTAGAATAATCAGATCCGTAAACGAATACCTTTAATCCTGTAGCTGTAAATCCTAAAGCAGTAAATGTTTGCCCTGAAAATACTTGAATCTTAATAGAGTCAGCAGCAAGCGCTGAGCCTGCATTAGCTCCTGATTCAGTAACAATACCTTTAGCTTCTTTTCCTGTAGTTGGATCTAATACAACAACTGTGTCATTAATAGAGATTACATTTTGTACTCCTGCAACAGCTGCATTATTCAAATCAACAACTTGCTTGGTTCCATCTACTGCTCCAAGTTCTACATCAGTGTAAGATATATGCAAACGGTTTTGTTCAGACCAAATAACTTGATCAGAAGTCATTGGCATTTCAGCTCCAACCATTCTTAAAAATCCAGATAACGTTCTGTTTCCATAACGCTCTACTTCTGCTTCGTAGATTTCTGGTAAATACTGCTGAGCAAAGTCAGCAAAGTTTCCTGGTACTCCAGCAGCTCCGCCATTGTTGTTCCATTGCAGGTAATTTGTCGCAAGTAATGATTGCGTTTGTGAAGGGACTATTGTCCCAAATTGTGGTAATAAACTCATTGTTATGTGTTTTTAAACTTTTTAATTTTCAATTTTTTGGAGTCCGCTCCAGAAACTGACTTAACTTTATAAGCTCCAAACCTTGCACTCTCAACAGGAGCAGCTTTTCGCGCTTCAGTTGAAACATTATTAGATTTGTTTACCACGTCTCTAATAGCGTCTGATTTGCCTTGTTCGTAAAAGTGACTTGCTATTTTATCAGCATTAGCACCTGCGTATAAAGCTTTATGATACCCTGCGGTATCTTCAATCGTACCATCTTTTCCAAGAAACTTTCCTATGAAATTACTGATATTTGATTGTTTTTCTGCCACTTGCGAAGTGTTTTGAACACCATACCTAAACTTTTTATCTCCTAAATTAAAATCGAAACCTTCGAAATCTTTATTAAATAATTGTTGAGTTTGAGTCTTAAACTTCTCGTGGTTTTGTGAGCTTCTTTCTTGATCCTCCTGGTAGCGATTAAAAAAGTCAGTAGCTTTTTGTTGATCCTCAGAAACAGTCGGCGATTTCAACTTGATATCGTCATAATACTTTTTCTTCGTATCTTCTAAAAAACTACGGGCTTTTGAAACCTCTTCCTTATATGCGAGCTTTTTTCTTTTGATGTCTCGCTCTTCATCAATATCTTCGTCAAATGCAAAAGTGTCCTCGATCATAAAATCAATTTCATCTTTTGACAAATGAGGTTTGGTAGCTTTGTAATATTCTTTTACTAGTGTGTCTCTATCTACATCCTCATAGTTGGTATTTAGTCTTATGTAATCCTGCATTGTGCCGCCGGTTTCTTTCATAAAATCTACCAATTTATTTATATTATCAGGCAAATCATTTTGAACATGAGCTGGCTCAATAGCGGGAGCTTTAACTTCTGCTTCTTGCTCGTCGGTAATTTCTTTAATGATTGATTCCTGTGTTTCTTCTGCTACTTCTTGCACATCTACAACCGGTTCATTATTATTTACAACGTCTGTATTTGACTCTTGAGCAGCGTCTTTTTCTTCTTTAGGAATTACTACTCGAGTGACATTACTAGGAACGTCTATTAAAGGTTCTTTATTTTTAGCTGCTAGTTGTTCATCAGTTAGCTTTGGTTTGGACTGAATCTTAAAAGATCCCTCCGTTTTTGTTTGTTCATTCATGATATAATATTATATAATTATTAAATACTTATTTAACTGGGATCAAATGAAGATAAATCAAATCCTCCCATAACGTCATTACCTTGAGATTCAAAATTCTTAGGCATACCCTCTGTTTGTCTTTGCTGTATAAGCTCGCTTTGTTGAGTGCCCTGTATTTTTACTCTCTTGTCTTTACGATCTTCAATTTCTGCTTCTTTACTTTTAGTAGCCCCTATCTGAGCTTGAGCTAACTGCATATTATACTCAAACTCCGTCGCCATTAATTGCTTTTTAATTTGGGCTTCTGCCTGCATTCTTTGCATTTCAAATTGCGACTTAGCTTGTTCTATAGCAACTTTTTCGGCTGTTAAAGCTTGTTGCTTCTGTACCTCTGCCATAGCGGCTTTTTCTGATGCTTCTGCATTAGCTTGTGCTTGAGCTTGTATATTCTGTTGCGTAAGTGCTTGTTCTCTTTCTAGCTTTTTCCTGCGCTTTAGCTTTAGCATTTGATTAGCTAACTTAAGGTTTTTAATTTCTCTTATGTCTATAGCGTCCTCAATGTCAATACTCCCCTGTTGCAAAGAGGCATTTATATTAGCAGCTAATTCAGCTTTTTCTTCGTCATCAGGTTCTAATTCTAAATATATCCCAAAATCATGAAGATTTAAGTTTTGAATTTCATTAAGAGTAGCTACATTAAATGTAGATATACTGTTCATTAAAGAATTTCTTGTCAATGGGAAATTTAAAACATCAGCTATTTTTAAAGATATATTTTCACAAGTACTAAGATTTAAAAATATACTTGCGTCTTGTATATGTTTAGTAGCTACATTAGAGGCATTAGCGGCCATTTTTTGTAACCCAACTAATGAGTCAGCTGAGGGTAATGATCCATCTCTTGCCTCGTTCAGTCCGGTAACGTCTCTAATCATTTGCATATTGTAATTATATGCAGTAATAAGAGATTGTATTTTGCCCATGCCATTAGAAGAACTTAGCTCTTGTATAGGAACTTTGCCTCTATTCATATCTCCGTCTTGAGTAAGAGATCTACCTACAACAGAACCCGTTTGAAAATACATGTTTAAAGCTTCCGAAGGATTGTAGTTTGTTCCATTTCCTAAATCAACCTCAGCCAAACCGTCTATATCTAAAAATATACCATCTGGAACCATACGAGCTAGTACTTGCTGTATTTTAAGATGAGTTAATTGTATTACATCCGCAAAACCAATACATTTACTTATTAAAGATTGAATAGCTCCTTTATACATCCTAGGGGCGCACAAAGAATAGCTCATTTCAACTCTAGTTGTGTCTGCTAAAGGTCTAGTCATGTTTTCTGACATTTCCCATTTAAGCATTACATCAGTACCCACTATTTTAGCCCCTTCGTATAATACTTCTATTGATCTTGATACCCTTTCAAAATTATCATTAGGGGGTGGGTTAAATTCATCTGTTTTTTCAATTGCTTTTTCTAAACCTGAATCTGTTCTTTTTATTTTAAATACTTGATCCGTGTATGTTTTATATTCAAAGTACAATACCTGAACGGTATTATAATCATAATTTTCAAATCCTCTAATATACCTACGATTACCTGGCATTTTTTGTATACGCTCTAACTCTTCATTTGAAATATTAGGAAACTCTTTTTTAAGCTCGGGTATAGTTATTGATTTTACTTCCCCTACATAATATATATCATTAAAATAAGGATCTTCAGTGTAGGACCAAACACAGCATGCAGGATCTACATAATCAACCACAATTCCCTCTGCTGGATTAAAAGAGGTTTTGGTTATACCTATTCCTATGTTTACCAAATCTTGATTAATCCTAGCTTTAGTTAAGTCAAATTCATTAGTAGCTAATACCGTTTCTATAGCCTCTTCTTCGGCTACTTCAATGGCCTGCTTATAGCTTAACTGCATGTGTAGATCTCTTTCTTCTATTGATTCAGGTAAGCTGTCTGAGGGAATATTAGACCTGCTTAAATCCACGTTAACAATTTCCGAAGCTTGAGCTCTTTCGTTTTTAGTTAGCATATCAAATAATATATCCTCAGCAAAATCAGTTCTTTTCTTTAAAGATTCAGGATCTTGCGCATACGAAGTTAATTCATATTGTTTTTGAGTTATGCCATTTGCAACTATATTCGAAAACTTAGACAATATAGGAACCGGCTTCCAGTCTAAATTAAGATAAGATAAATCACCATTAATAGCTAACTCGTCTTTATATTTTTGAACGCTTTGCTCTCCTCTGGCGTACAATCTTAAATTATGAAAATTATTCCAATTAGTTATATATCTATTTGAACCACTACCTCCATAATTGAACCATTCTTGTTCTATAGCCCTACTGACTTGCAGTCCGTATTCTAATGTTGACTTCTCAGCGTCACTTACTACTTGATCTGGAAATGGGCTATTAGTATTTGTACTTACATTCATTTATTGTATTATTTTTGAAGTAGATCCCTCGTTGTTATATTTTTTAAAACCTAAAGAATATGTTTTAGTTTTTATAGCGCCCTTAGGGCTATACCTATGTTTATTACAAGCCATTAATGCTAGTCCAGAACTTATGGAGGCATCATGCTTAGTTCTATTATTTATATCAAATCTTGCCCAGTCTTCTAATGTTCTTTGCAAATAAATGTCGCCGTAACCTGTTTTCATTTCTCCAACGAATTCTTCTACATAAGTCTCTATAGCTGCTGCGTGTGCTTGTTTTATATCTTCACTTGAATTAGGTATTCCCCCTATTTCTTTTTCAGCTAAAGATAATTTATTATACGTTTTATCTGGCCTGTTAATGCTAAAGCCCCTGTATCCTCTTCTTTTTAAATAATAAAGAAGTCTAGGTTTGTTATTTTCTGCTAATAAAGGCATTCCATAAAACACAATAGCCATAAGTACATCTTCAAAAAACATTTCTGCAGTTGCAGGTCTAGCTATGTATTCTAAAAAAAAATGATTTATAGGCGCATCTTCCATAGAAAATTTAGTTAGTCCATGAAGTGATCCGTTAGATCCGCCGCCACCAACAACCCCGCTAATATCATAGCTATCACATCCAAAAGCTCCCATGTGCTCATTGCCAGGATATTTATTTCCATTTTTTATTATTATATTGTTTTGTTGGCTTATGTTTGGGACCCAAGTAATAAAAAATCTTCCGCTTTTATTTGGGTAAAAAATAACTTTAGTATCTTTTATTCCGTTCTCCCATTGAAAATTACCTTGAGTAACCATTGAAGAATTTCTTAATTCTTCGTTGTAATCTATTTGCTGATAAATTTTAGTTAAATTAAATAAAGATTGTTTAGCTTCATCTCTAAAAGCGTGTTGCTCTGTACGAGGAAACTGTCGATAATATTCGTTTAATGCATCTGCATCATCTTTTAATCCTTCAACTTCGTTTTCCCAGTGCTGTATTACTCCCTCTGTAATTAAATTTCCTTGAGGATCTAATGTTTCTTTTTTTGGAGTATCAAACACAGGATAGCCGTACTGATCAATAAAACCCTCATAATTCCATTCCATAGGAATAAAAAGTTTATATAAACCTGTTTTAGTTTGCCCATTTTTATTTCTTAATAATGTATCCGAGCCTTCGTATAATTTTTTAAAATTTTTGCCGCCTTTATCTAAAGCGTTTGATGTTGATCCCATCATACACTTTCCAATAATTCTACTACCTAATCTTAAACAAGTTTTTGTTACTCGCCAGTTGTTAAGTATATTTGTAGGTTTTTCCCACTTGCCTGACTCATCGTGAACAAGTAGTTTTAGTTTTTCACCATCATAACTATTATCACCTGTATTCTTCCAGTCAATAGTTGTGTCTAAGCCATCCAGCTCAGTAGCCATTTGATTATCCTCTAATTTACGCCTTGTAAACTTAGAAGCAGGCACCCTATATGCTAACTCTGTTTTTGGACGGTCCATACCGTCTTGTATTGGCTTAAAGAAAAACGGATAGTTTACCGAGATTGGTACAACTTTATCCGTAAACATTTTTTTAGCATCAGCCCCCGACTTGGATAGTATGCCGAATCTAGAGTCTGAAGATATCGTAGCTGAATTAACTGTTTCTCCCGACGACATGAATGAAAATCCAGAGCGTCGATTTTTAAGGTAACAAATACCGTACGATCTTGAATCCGCTTTGCAGGCTTCCCAGAATATATAGAATAATCTATTTGATTCCCTAAAGTCCGGTAATCCGACATCAATTTTGGACCACTGCAGGTACATGTAGTGAGTGCCAGTAATGTAAGTAGGCTTGCCTTTATTAATAAACCAAAACCCTTTTTCACGTCTTTCAAATTCTTCATCTATATATGGATGCCATTGCTCTTTAAAACTATTTGGGTAAGCGTTCCAATCTTGAACACTTTTAATTTTTTTTAATAACTTAGGATATTCAGCAGCTTTCCATTTGTTGTCTCCTAAATCTTTTACATTTTCTGCTTTGGGTAATGCAATCATCACATTACCAATTTCGTATATATCGCCTATTTTTCCGGACTTGCTAATTACAACAACATCGTGTTCTTTGTTATAGCCGTAATCCCATTTAGAATAGCGATTCTTTTTTTTAATTATAGCAGGCTTAATGTAATCATTAACTACTTTGTATAACGTTTGTTCGTAAGCCATTATTTAGATCTCCCTTCTGCAAACCCTTTAAAAGCAGGTTTACTTTCTTTATTACTAGAGTCTAAAATCATTTGCTCTTCTTCTTGTATCTTGTTTAATATTTCAAAAGCGTCAAATATGCAAAGCTTTTTAGTAGCGGCAGCATTTTTAAGTCTGTCAGCGGATATATCTTCCTCTGAGTCAACGATCTTTTCTTTTGCTACCTTTACTAATTCTTTAATTGCTTCGCGCCCAGCCGCTATTATATTCTTCTTCGTTTCTATCGAGCTCATACTTTATAACAATATCATTTGATTTCATACAATACATAATTTGATTATCTATAACAAATTCCCATTCGCTATTTGGCGTAAATCCAATTATGTCCCCTGGATTGATTCCAGCACGTTCTAAGGACTTATTACCTATTTTTAGTATACCAATAAGGCTAGCTGTTTTATCGCTACTAAAAGGGTCTTTATTTTTAACCGGAGCAACAAAGCATCTATCCCCAAATGATTTCCAGTTCTTTTTGCTTTTGTACAAATATATTTGATCTATTGCACACATAAAAAGTCCGTCCTTAAGAAATGATCTACTATTTTTTTTAAGTCCTTTCATATCATAAAAAACTCTAAACACGTTATGATGAACTACAATTAGATCTCCTTTTTTTATAGGTGTTGCAAATGCCGCTGGGGTTTCTACAACTTCCGCTATATTATTAACGTGTTTAAAACTCTCTATAGAAGTGTTGGTCACAAGGTCCACTTCCCCAACCTTTACCGTATTATCATATCTTTGGCCTACCGGCTTTATGATAAAATCGTATATACTCCTCATTAGTACTCCAAGTCATACTCAACGGATATTGCCATGTTAGAATTAAATTTCTTCCATGGCATTACCTCATTGTTCTTTTTTATAAATATATTATAAGAATTATCAGACTCTTCAAATATTATATGAGAAATTTCGTGCCCACCGTAAACTGTCTGCTTAACAGAGTAATGCATTGCTTCGTTCTTGTAGTCAGCACCAATGCTAATTTTTCTTATAACATTATCCATAACATTAATCTTTATCTGCTGGAACTATTTTTTCGTAGCTTCCATCAGTTAAATCAATGTTTATAGGTCCATACTCCTTTTCTATTGTAGCTTTAAATTCATCCATTTCTTTTTCAAGCATATTTACTTGGTAAATAGCTTTTGCTTTTTGAACTTCTAAGCCTCCAATATGCGCACAATACTTTTGCAAGTCCGCTTGCAATCCTTGTACTTTTTCTAATTGTTCTTTACTAATTGATAAGTTTTCTGATTTCATTTTTTTTACTTTACTCATTTTTATTTAATTTAATTGTTAATAATTGTTGTTTGTTATGTTTAGCTACCATCTGTTATGTCCTTATTAAACATCTGATTTTTAAACTTAATTGCCCCCTTAAAAGCCTGCTTGCCAAACCTTCCTGATTGGCCACTTAAACTATCATTTTTTATAAACTGTATTCCTTGCTCAGGTGTCATATTTTTAAAAAAACTAGTTCGCCTTTCCGACCCGTCTAATAACTGCGTATTGGTGTTATCATGCTTAGCGAATTCGTTTGTACTTCTGTTTGCGCTTGGAGTAGTTTCTCCTAAAGTACGTCCGACACCTTCTCCGCTAAGTTGGCCCACTATACTTCCGGTCTTCAGATTTTGCATAAACGTGCTAATTGGCTGGCCTGAATCTCTCCCTCCCATAACAAAAGTTCCAAAATTTTGCATCTCACCACCTTGGCGTACATTAAATTTTTCACTATTCACAAAATTTTCGCTCTTCGTTGCTTGATTTTGAGCGTCTTTGTTGGAAAAGAAACCACTTGATCTACCGTCAATAAAAGCTTCATTAGAGTTATTGTCCACATTATAAGACTCACCTCCCCCTACATTAGTAAAAGTATTTCTACTTAAAGAATACGGTCTGCCGTCAGTAGTTTCTCTATTTATTGTTGAGGTTGTTCGCGTTATATTTTGATTTGGACTATAACTAGGATCTCTATTTAATAAGTTTCCTTTCCCCGCTTTGGTTTGTTTTTGACGCTGAATTGACTCTTCCCTGTTGGAAAGTGGTTTAGTTTTTTTAACAGTTCCCAACATTACGGGTTCCAACTCATTCACAACCGGGGTGTTCCCAGTGCCTATTAAAGTGTTATCGCTGCTTGCGGAATTTACAATAGTGGGGGTAATCAATCCTTTTTTAGCGAATGGTTCCCCGTTTCTTCCTTCGCTAGGTCTCCCGAAATTTTGTTTATATGCCATGTTTTTTAGTTAGTGGAATCGTTTTATTCCATATACCCCTGTAAGATCACCTGAATATTTGCTAGAAATTGAATCCTTGTTTATTAATGTGTATTCTATTGTAACACGATAACCATTTTTGGGGTTATATAATTGTGTTGTAAATTTGTTTTCATCTTCATAGATTATTTCTTCATCTATAAAATTATGTATACTGAAACAGGTATTATAGCATTTCAATACTGAGTATTCAGAGGCTAAAATTGTTTTTAAATAATCTGTACCTTCGCTTTGCCATATACCATTAAATTTTTCTTGTGCAGATAAATTAATTGATAGCAGTAATAATAATATGATTAATAATTTTTTCATTGGATTGAATTTAATTTAATTTACTTTTTTATTTTATTCTTTATTTTAATTTCTATTTCTAATATTCCCAGCTCTGTTACGCTGTCTTATTGCTTTTTTTCTTTTTCCTTTTTTGTCATTTTCCATAGATTTATTGTCTAAATCTTCAGCTCTTTGCCAAGCTCTAGTAGGTTCTTGTAGTTTTTCTGATGGTTGCGTGTATGGCATAATTATTTTTTTAATTTGTTTGTTATTTTTTCTCCTGATCTCACAACAAAATAACCACCAACAGCGGTTATCATAAGTGCTTTAAGAAGATCGATCCATTCTGGATCTATGTTAAATGGTATTGATGACGTGCTATCTAATATAACGAACAGAAACATACTTACTAATAAGAATGATAATGTTAATGGTCGTACATTTTTTGATAACCAACTGTCTGAATGCAAATCAGCTTCCCAACGTTTAGTTATTTCTTGTTCTCTTACCACATCTGTTTCTAGCTCGGCGAGTAATATTTTTTTATCTAATTCAGATAATTCAGGGTCACCTTTAATTGCATCCCCTAATTTACTTAATGCTTCAACACCAGTTAATGATCCTGCCATATCCAGCAGTTCTGGCGCAAACTTTTTTCCTTGAGCGGCTAAGAACCTTAATGCTTTTCCTACAGCTGTTCCTTCACCTCCGTTTTTCTTTGCGTTTGGATTCTTACTCATAGTTACCTTTTTCTTGTAACTCTTACACAGTTATTAACTCTGCGGTTACCTTTCATCTTTGTACCTTTCTTAACGTATCCAGTCCAGCAAGGTGTTGATTTCTTTTTTCCTTTCATATTAACAGTTCCATTTTCTTCGTGCAGCTAATCCTCTTTCTGATTTCCAGCCTTTAGATCTTGCGCAAAATGATTTACGTCTCTTAGCAGCTTTACTACCTTTCTTTAATTTTGAAGGAGGTGTAGTTACGGCAGTTTTTAATTTACTACCAGGGTTATCTTTACGGTATTTAGCAACTCCTTTAGCGGTCATTCCACCACCAGCTTTCTTACCTGTACCTCTTCCCTTTTTTACTTCAGCGTAGTTTCCTTTAGATTTCTTACGCGAGGGTGCTTTGCCTCTTTTTTTAGGTGCTGCTTTTTTTGTAGCCATTATTCTAATGTTTTATCCCAGCGGGCTCTAGTTTTTCTTATATCGTAATGAGTGAAGGTATTGTATTTGCCAAGACCTCCTTGTAATATATGTCCGTGCTCAGTTAAGTTATCTATGGTTTTATAAACCTCAGATGGATCTAAATCGTTTATTTGAATATCAGCAGCTTTACCTAAAATATGTTGGGAGTTTGAAACCCCACCAACCTTTTTATTGTGCTCGGAGCATCGGTATGCGTTTGTTAGTTTAATAGGTTTTCTTACAAAATCCCTAACGTGCTGTAATTGACTAGCTAACTTTGTTACTTCTATAAGTACGTCGTCAGGCATATCACACCCACAACTGCAATCAAATTCAGATTTACTAAAATTTTTAGTAAGATTCATTGTACCTTCCCTTCTTGGCACATTCTGTTATTGGTTTAGACTCGTAGCTGCATGGATATTTTAATACCTCCATACCTCTTATTCCTGATGAAGAACCTTTACCGTGGGGTCTTCCTGATTGGCTTAACGGTCCGTCCCATAAAGCACTTTCTCCTACTTCTCCTGAAGCTTTACCTGTTGCGTTAGCTATTGGTTTTTTTGTATATTCCATATTTTTTTTTAAATTAATGCACTATTAAAAGGATTTATTGAATTATTTCTTTGATCTTGATTTCCAAACATTGCTTCCCCTGTAGCTATTGCTCTTGGATCCATAGATGAAGGGGCTGAAGCCATATTAGATCCAGAGGACTCTAATGCAGCTATTCTAGCTTCTAGCCCACTTGTGTCTGCCACAGGCGCTGCTGCTGCTGCCGACGCTGCTGGTGTTGCGGGTGTAGGTGCTGCTCCAGCTACTCCGGCTACTTGACTTACTGCTTGTTGCTGGGCTTGTTTTCTTTGTTGAGCTTGCTGCACAGCTTTAAGAGCTGGGTTGTTTGAAAAAACCGTTCCCAGATTATTAAAGTTTTTCATTGCTGCCATTATTCCCGCCATAATTATCTTGTTTTATCTTTATTAATTTTTCCTATAGCAGTAGCTAAAGTTTTGTCACTGTAAGAAATTCGTTTCATTGCTGGATTACGTCTTGTAGAAGTTGGTATATCTTCCGTCCCCAGCATTATTCTATAAATCTGTTGTATTATATTTTTTGTTTGTAAACTAACTTGATATATGCTATAGCTTTTATCTGCTCCATTGTAACCTCTCCATTTAACTATCCAGCCTTCTTTTAATAACCTATTCCATCTTCTATTGTCCCAAGAATAAATTAATATACCATCTTCAAAATCTTTTCTTGTAAAGTTGCCTAGACAATCAAAGTATATCAATAATTCTAAATCAGCATCGGTTAATCCAGTTTTTTTACAAGCCCATCTTCGTATTACTCTATAATGTTTTAACAGACCTATCTCTTTTAACTTCTGGCCAGTTAATTCTCTCATAAAACAAATACTACATCTTGAGCCTTAATAACGTGATAAGTTTCTTTATCAAGTTCAATCTTATGGCCTGCGTGACGATCGTAATATATGACATCGTCTTTAGCAATACCTGGACATTCATCTCCCGTAGATACCACCGTAGCTTCTACATATCTTATATCTTCTCGGTGATTTTCAGCTAAAAGCAAACCGCCTTTAGTTTTGGTAACACCTTCTTTTAATTTTTTTATTATTATGTTTCTACCTATTGCATTCATATTATCCTCTTACGTTAGACATAACACAGTTAGTTGACAATATTGTCGAAGCAACTGAGGCTGCATTTTTTAATGCAGATTTTGTAACTAATACTGGATCAATAATACCGGCTTTAAACATATTAACCGTTTTACCGGTTTCTACATTAACTCCTACATTTTTTTTATTAATGTCTTCGTATTCTAAACCAGCGTTTTTCATTATTGTTTTGCAAGGATAATATAAAGACTCTATAACTAATTGTTCGCTAGCTAATTTAGTTTTTATATTTCTTGCGGCATTTATAAGTGCAACTCCGCCACCGGCAACCACACCTTCTTTTATAGCAGCTTTAGTCGCGCATATTGCGTCTTCTACTCTATCTTTCTTTTCATTTAACTCAACATCCGAATTACCTCCAACTTTAACTATTGCAAGCTTTGCAGATAACATAGCTAATCTTTTTTCTAGTTTAACTATTTTGTTAGGGTTACTTTCTATAAGAAGTTGTTCCTTTATACTTTCTATTATTAATTTTATATCTTCTGACTGATCTTCTTGTATTTGAAAAACCGTGTCCTTAAATGTAGATACAACTTTAATACAAGTTCCTAAGCAATCTAAATCAATTAAATCTAAATCGTCTCCTAAATTTTCGCTTATAACGGTTGCTCCAGTTAATAAAGCTAAATCATCAAATATTTCTTTTCTATTAACACCATGAGTGGGCGCTGGCACTATATTAACTTTTATAGCTCCTTTGTTTTTATTCATTGCAAGAGCAGCTGCTACTTTCGCATCAACGTCTCCTACTATTAGCAAAGCTATGTTGTTTTTTATAACATGTTCCAGTACTGTTTGTATCTGCCTTATAGTATCAACCGCTGAATCAATTAATAATATCTTAGGATTATTTAATTCTGCTGTATTACTTGCGTGGTTTGTTACGAAGTGATTGTTCGTAAACCCTTTTTCATATTGCACTCCTTCAACGACTTCAATTGTAGTATTACCATCTTGTGATGTTTCCATCATAACCACTCCAGTTAAATCTACAGCTCTATAAGCATCTGCTATCAGCTTGCCTAATTCCGCATCATTATTTGTAGATATTGTAGCTACCTCATCAATCATGTTGCCATTTACCGGCTTAGCTTGTTTATCTAAATTATTTAAAACTTTATCTACTACATTATTTATAGCGTCACGTTTTTCTCTACTAGTGAATTTAACTGGTGACTTAGCAAACTCTTTTAAAATCGCGTGAGCTAACACTGTAGAAGTTGTTGTTCCGTCTCCAGCTTCAGCAACTGTTCTTCTTGCTGCTTGTTTAACCAGTGATGCCCCCATATTTTCTACAGGATCTAATAATACAGATAATTCTGCTACCGTTACACCGTCTTTAGTTATTACAGGTATTCCCTGGGCATCCTCAAAAATTACACATTCACCGCCTCCCCCTAGTGTTGATGCTACGGCTTCAGTAAGTGTTTCGATACCCTTAAATACTTTTTCTCTACCTTTGTCTCCAAAGCTAAATTGTTTTACTATTTGATTCATTTAATTAGATTTTATTATATAATCACACGTAATTTAAAAAAACTACAATTTTATTTATCCTAGGCTTGCTACTGTTAATACTGTATATGTAACTTCTCTACCATCTGGCACTGACGTGTAATCTAGCGTTATAGTATCACCTACAGCATATCCCGAACCTGCTGCTGTTATAGAAGAAACCGAAGTTGCGGCACCACTACCATTTACGACTACATTAAAAGTAGCTCCCGAGCCTGAACCACTGGTACTTCTTTGAACGGTAGCAAAAGTTCCAGCAAACCATTTTATATATCCCGCAGTACTTACTGTAACTGATGCAACTCCTGAAGCTACAGGCCAAACCTGAGTACTTCCCAGGTATGCTTTGGTTACTGCAGTTGAACCTAGTTTTAAAGCACTTATACTTCCGCTTCCTAATGAAATAGCCATGTTAAGTTATTATATATAAAGTAGTTGCGACTGGTGTTCCAGCATCATATTCTGCTTGTGTTAAACTAACTATATTTATAACTGAGTCAGAACCACTTGGTTCGCCTGTGGTTACAGAAGTTACTGCGCTAAACGACGCAGCGTTAACAGGAATCCATCTTACTCCGTTGCCTGTTCCTTTTGACATTAAAAACGAATTAAGAGCTCCAGCCGAATCATCGTTGTCTAAAATATCGCCGCCGTCTGTGTAAATATCATTACCATTCAAAGTTAAATCCCCACTTAAGCTAGTGCTGAGAAGAACACTTAGTGCACCATCCATTTGCGTATTGCCATTAACTCTAAACCCATCATAAAGTCTTACAAAACCATCTACAGCTAAATCCATGCCAGATACGGAAGCCATACCTATACCTACGGCTCCAGCAGTATATGTTATTCCGTTAGTGTCAGTAGTCCAAGGGCTGCTTCCTCCACTTGGTGCATCTATCCAATCAGTTCCATTAGATGTAGAGCTCAATATCTGACCAGATGTACCACTTTGATTATTGCTATCGTAAAAAGCTCCGCTTAATTCAAAGTCATCAGAAACTTTTAATACAGTATTAACTAAAATGTCCCCACCTGATTCTACTTCAAATGATGATGAAGCAAGGCTATCTCCTACTTTGAAACCTCCTACTATGTTTACTCCATCGTAATATTGTATTGCCATTTAATTATCCTATTTTTTGTATTAGAACTCTTACATCATTAGCAGGTGTTGTTCCAAATGTTATTGTAGCTTGTGATGTAGATATTCTGTTTACTCTAGCATATACCGTTAAATTAGTTACCGTATCATATAATTGTACTATTACATCTTTTGTGTTTAAGCCGTGTGTTATAGTGGCTGTCGCAGATATAGTGGTTGCATAAGTACTAGCTGAATTAACCGCTGTGTTTAACGTTCCTACAGATACTTTATAATTTTTAGTTCCACTTAGGTCATAAATTATTAAGGAATCTCCTCCCGCAATATCCGATAACTCTGTTAAACCAACTACATCTAATCCTACGGTGGCGGTACCTGACGAATAAGATACATTTAATCCGTCTAATGTATTAGCTATTGAAGCATTTACATTGCCAATACCTACAGTAGTTAGATCTGCAAGATCAATATTGTTCTGTACAGTAGTCCAATCAGTAAGCACAGTAGGCGCATCCGATTCCGCAATAAGCACATCGCCAGCGCGAACCTGCTCGGTAAAGAACATCCCCGGGTCAGTAACAGTGTATGTCCAACCTTTTTTAATTAGGTTGGGATTTGGGCTAGCGTCCAAGTTAGGTGAGTTAGTGTTCGCGTTATATCCGCCTTGATATATTAGCCCTCCAACTATTAAACTATCTGCGTAAGCTTTAACAGCAGCCGAAGTAGGTAGAGTTACATCGTTATCATTATTGGCTATTCCTTCAGTTTCTGTCACCACAGCCACTGGATTTATCATTGCAAAATCAACTGCTCCAACAGAAATTGTTGTTGTTATTGCTGTAGTCCCAGAGCCTGTTACATCTCCAGATAAAGTTATAGTCTCATTTGATTCTAAATATCTTCCGTCTAAATCTACACTTAAATCAGCTAACGACCCTGTTCTACCTAGTGTTAACACACCATTAGTGGTGCTAAACGCAACGGAGTCTACGTAATTGTCTACATCAGTTGGTGCTGCAGGAAGTGTGAAAGTAGTTAGCTCATGGCCTGTTACATGCCCTGTTGAATTTGAAGTTACATCTGTGTAAGCTTGGAATGTTCCTCCAAATGTTAAAGTAGATGCAGCTGTAGTCTGTGAATCACTAAAAGAATCATGCGTTACAGATATAGTAGTATTTCCTGCCTGATTAGCAGTAAATGTTCCCGTACCTCCCAGAACTCCTGTTCCCTGAACTGTTAAAGTTCCATCTCCAATATCTCCAGTTAATGCGTATCTACCATCTAAATCTACAGTAACATTACTTTGATTTTGAACAGTAGCAGTCAATACTCCATCAGCAGTATTAAAACTTAGTCCTGTTAAATAATCATTAGCTGCTGAACCTCCACCTATATTAGCCCAATCATTTATTGAACCATCATAAAACTTTAGTTTATCAGTGCTTGTGTTGTAATATATTTGTCCTGAAACACCCGTACCTGGATCAGAACCTAAATTTTCAATTCTAGCTTGTTCTAACTGATTAGTAGCTAGATTAATTGGGTCGTAAAATATTGGCATGTTTTCTTAGTTTAAAAATGCTTTTCCTGCAAATCCTGTAGAAAAAGTCAATGTTATATTATTATTATTTATATAGTTAACATCAGTAAACACTTGAGTGCCTGCGGTATCTACTACAGAAACTGATGGAAATTTATTTAATGTATGAGTAATGTTCCATGTTGCTGAAGGAGTAATCTGGTCAAATACAAATGTTTTATCGCCTACATCCGTTGCTTTAACAAAGTTTACAATATTATAAAACTCTTCTAGCTTTAATACCCCATTACCTCCAATATAAGTTAGAACCATGTTGAAATACGCTGGCTCCACCACATCTACTGTATAACTGTCTATTTTAAAGTGACCGAAATTAGATACATCATCTTGCTTTACAATTAATATATCCGAGCCTATTAAATAAGTTAAAAACTCTACAGTGTCTTGCGGCGATAAATCTTTTCTTGATATAGCTATATTAGACAAATTATTAATAGGAAAATTATCCGAAGCCCCTGAAGGTATAGAAAAAGTACCCGACCCATAATAAGACTGGGGGACATACTTAAACTTCATTTGCTCAGCAACGGAAATATAATCACTTATAGATTCAATCGTATAGTTTCTGGTGACCCCTCTAGAGTTAGCAGCTGTTCCCACTAACAGATCGCCACCAGATATTTTTTCATCTATAGTATATGTACTAATTCTTGCCATTTACATTTATGTATTTACTGCGATGTTTTTGCTACTAAAATTCCCTAACTGTTGCGTTTGACCCGGCCGGCTGATATATATCTATTTCAACATAAGTTCCATCTGCAGCTTTAAATGGAGTCCCAGGGTTAGCAGGGCTAGGGGCTAGACCACCATAATTTCTTATTTCGTATTGATTAGTCCCCGCTGCGTTTTCTGAAAATATACGCAATTGGCAGGCATCTCCGTGGGTTTTAGCTAGCCAATCTCCGTAAGGTCTGTTGTAGACGCTGTTTACTGGGTAAGGATTATAAGTGAAAGTATCTCCAACTACCATAAAGTTAATTAACCCGTCCGTAAAAGTGTCAGCTAAAAGCTGTGCAGTGACAGCATCCATTCTATATATACCATTAACTCTGTTGAGACTCTTCGAATAATTACTTCCCAGACTTCCTCCCACGCCCATCATAAACTGAACAACGTCGTCAGTCGCGTAATAGTAAGGGTTTGTTACGTTTCCTGCAGTTGTTGCATA
>Ga0233414_10000335_pt1 | contig 19758 bp, 27 predicted proteins | sample Na_anoxic_10_MG_FD_189020 | JGI IMG/M metagenome (GOLD analysis project Ga0233414, IMG submission 189020) | Seawater microbial communities from Saanich Inlet, British Columbia, Canada - Na_anoxic_10_MG | ecosystem: Environmental > Aquatic > Marine > Inlet | place: Canada: British Columbia... | reverse complement strand
TGCGTAAGGATGCAGAAGAAACATTTGCTACTGATTACGCCGACATGAACGAAGAACAACGGGATCAGGTTCGACTTGCCCAAGGTCTTTACTCTGCTTTCTCTGTAGTTGCAAATCGGATAGGTTTGAAATCAATGGGCTTAAACAAGCTTGATGATTTCTTTAAGGCAGGACAAACAGTAAAGGGCAGTGTAGTTAAGAAAGTATTAAAGGACTCGATTAAGGGTAGTGCTGGAGAGTTTGTTACTGAAGCTGCTGAAGCTGCGGCACAAGATCAGTTTGCTAGGATCTATGATCCTAACAGAGATTACTCTTGGGATGACGTAAAGCGGTATGCCTACGAAGGTTTTGTGGGTGGTATTGTAGGTGGCACTGTAGCCACAGGAGTATCTGCGGCTCAAACTTTTTCTGGTGGCATTACTGGGGTTCCAGTTGAGGGAGAAGAATCAGGTTCAAGTGAGTCAACAGAAGGTAGTGCACCATTAGGAAATTATAGAACCGTAGAGGTAACCTATAAGCAACCTGACGGAACAGTTCGTGTTGTACCAATATCTGTTAATGAAGGAGACAACCAACAGGAGGTAGCCGAAAAGGAATTAGCTGGTCGGTACGACCCAGCTTATGGTGTTACAGTTGCAGACATTGAACCTCAGGTTCCTAATGAAGTACCTGATCCTATACAGGAGCCAGTACCTGTAGAGCCAGAGGCTGCTGTAGAGCCTCCAGTAGTAGAGGCTGAAGCACCTGCTACAGAGCAGGCACCAGAGGCACGAAGCTTTCGCCTTCCTAGTAGGTTAAGTAAGACAGCCCAACCTAAGTATCAGCAGTCTGGAAAAATAACTTTTGCTTCTGACCTTGAGCGTGCAGCATACAGCGCAACGACTAAAGGTAAAAGTGATCCAGCAAAGCGCAGGCGGGAACAATACCGTGCAAGGCTACAGAATGCTGGTTACTCTGACCAAGAGATCATAGCAATGGGACGTGAAGTACGTTCACAGATGCAGGGCCAATATAATAAAGCGGGCGATGAGTTATCTGTAGATCTAAATAAGGGCCAAGATGTAGCAGCCGAGGCTTTCTCAACATATGTTCCTTTTAGATACACTGGCAAAAACCCGAAAGAAACACCTCCTCCTTTTTTCAAACAGTTTAATCCAGAGGGAATGACGGAAGGAAACTTTGTTGACCTAAAAACAGGTGAGTCATTAAACAACAAAACTTTTGAAGGTGGAAGTGTTAGGGTCGAAAACGATAGACCGATCCTGGAAACTAGTGAAGTTGAAGCAACTCCACTAAATAAAAGGGATCGAAAGCAAGGTCGCATAGTCAGAACTAATTTGTTTAGAAGGTCTGCTGGTTGGAATTGGACCAAGGAACCAGAGAACGCTCCTCAGACAACCCTTGTGTCGGTTGAACAATCGGGTAAGCACTACTACACCACTAACTTTGTAAGTAACAATCCACTTACTCTTGACCCTAGGGCACAAGCAAAGGAGCCAAGAGGCAGGCCATACACAAAGGGAGACTTAAAGTTCGGCAATGTAATCGGCGAAGTAGTTCGCCAGGGAGTAAAGGCTCCAGTGTATGACACTGTCACTGTAGGCGAACCAGACGTAGTGGCCGAGGCGGCCCCAAGTGTAACACCTTCAGTATCTTCCGTATCTAATACTCAAGATCCTAGTCGTGTTGGAACTGCACGAAACCCTGATGGAGAAACTAGTCAGGACTCTAACATTGAGGTGTCAATGGTCCCAGAAGAAACGCTGGAGAAACACATGGAAATTATGGACTATGGCCATTTGCCTGCGGACATTAAAAATGAGAAAGACACGAAGGTTAAGTACGAGAAGTTAGTCAACTTCATGAAGGATAATCTTCTTTCGTTATACAAGGCTTTCCCTGATGAGTTGCGTGCTCGTGCTACACAGTGGTATGATGGTGCCAATAAGATTGCAAATGGATTTGCAAAGCGTTACCAAATTACTACCGAACAAGCATCTGCCGTATTAGCAGTTCTGAGTCCACAGAAAGATTGGTTTATGAATGTCGCTCAAGGTGAGCAAGTCATTCACATTTGGAGAAACTATCAAGATGTAAAGATTGAGGGAATAGAGTACGATGGTATGATCGAGGAGATCATTGATTCTGCTGTAGCTCCAGTAAAACAAAAGAAGAAGAAGCTCGTAAATGAAACTGCTGAGCAGACAAAGCGTAGGCAGAATTACAACAAGAAGCTAGACAAGAAAGCAAAAGATGATCGTAGGTTTGTCTTAGAACAGATTAAGGGAAAAACTGTACGTGAGTTAGCTCAGGACCCTAGCAAAGAAGGCCAGGCACTTATGGCTTGGGCAATACGAACTAATGCACAAGTGCAGTTTGGTAGGAACTATAGCATTGTAACTCCAGAGGGAGACTTTGGTGGACCATCATTAAGGTTAGATGGTCAACCAGCTAACAATGGATGGGGTTCGACTAGTGAAATCGTAAAGGCTGTATCTATTATAGAAGATGGATCAGCGCAAAACATATCAGATAGACTAGGTTCAGAGCATAAGGTCCGTAACTTTTATAATAATATAGCTGCTCCTAATAGTCCTTACGGTGATGCGACTATGGATACTCACGCAGTAGCGGCGGCATTGTTGATGCCACTTGGATCTAGTGCTCAACAGGTATCTGATAACTTTGGATCAGGCAAAGCTGGCAAAACTACAAAGGGAGGACAGACGGTCAGTGGGACTTACTATGTATACCTAGATGCTTATCGTCGTGCTGCTAAAGAAGTAGGCTTGCAACCAAGGCAAATGCAATCCATAACATGGGAAGCAATACGCCAAGTATACTTGCCTCAGGATAGAAAGCCTGAGCTTGTAAAAAAACGAACCAAAGAATGGAACACATACAAAGATGAAACAGAAGCAAGACAACAAATTATCGGAGAGACAATCAATGCTCCAGAGTGGTCTGGAACCAGCCCTAGTGGACGATCTGGAACAAGCGCAGCAGGCGTACAAGGCAATGGGGATGGATCTATCCTTGGAGGAGACTTACTCTTTAGAGGTGGATCAGACATCATTGGAGTCCCAGGAAACTCAACCCAAATCACCGTCCCAGCAGGCAACCGACTCCGACTCTATAATGGAACAGTCTCTTATCGAGGAGGGAAAGGCAAGCACTCGGGAAGAAGCGAAAAAACTTTTACGGGAATACTTCGTGTAAACGCTAAGGACTTTGTAGAGATTGCCAGTCGCAACAAAAGAAACCACAAGTTTGGTTCTTCAGTTGATGTATACAAAGAAAAGGACTACAAAGGTTATCACCTTATAGTAGCAAAGGGTAAAGGCAAAGCATATGTAACTCTGGCTATTTCTCCTAGTGGAGAAGTGTCCAGTGTAACCGCAAGTAAGTCCGCTACTAAAGCGGATGTAGATGCTGCATTTGATCTTGCAATTGCTAGTGGAGCTGTTCGATGGTTGAACGGTTTTGATACTGTTCTTGGAACGGTATACGCTAGATATGGTTTTGAACCTGTAGCTCGATTGCCGTTTGATCCAGAACAAAAGCCATCGGACTGGTCGTACCAGAAGTATCAGCAATTTAATAAAGGTCAGCCTGACTTATTGTTCATGAAATTTAATGGACAAATGAACCGCAAGTTTTCTGAATATCCTAATCCAGGATATGCTTCTTCCTATGATCAAGCTTTAGAATTAGCAACTGAAGGTAATGACGTAACAGCTCAGGCGGCAGATACTGCCGTAGAGGACCGTGGTCCCAGAGATACCTACGACAACGGCGGCCAAGTACAGGATGCCATCGAGAAGGAGTTCGATCCTATTGGTAAGAAGATCAATGTAAGGATCGTAATGCGGATGAAGACCGACTACGTAGCACGTTACAATGCTACTCAGGGGATCATCGAGTACAACCCTATGCTGCTGCTTAAACGCAGCAAGGCTGGCATACGTGCAGCAATGCGTGAAGAAATAATTCACGCTGCTATGCACCAAGTCCTAATGGTTTCGGCCAGGAAGAAGTTCTCTATGGCCGAGGGAGGCAAGGTATGGACGGACTTCTTTGGAGAGTTCGGCAAGAGCCTTACTGATGCAGAGCGTGCAGACATTAAAGATGTGTACCAGAACATCAAGCCAGAGGACTATGTTGGGTATGGCTCAGAGTACAGCCGTGCAGTAATACAGAATTTATTATACGGAGAGTTCTCCGAGGAGTACCAAATGCAAAGCCAAGGCGGTCCAGCTTGGAACACTATCGTAAAACTTCTGCGCTCGGTACAGGCTTATATGGCCAAGGTACTTGGGCCAATGATCAAGACTAACCCTGAGGCGGCACAGGTCATTGTTGACTCTGTGGAACTGCTGAAGGCAGTAGACCCTTCGATCCGACCTAAGAGTCAGGACGTGGTAGCACAGGCTTACGATGCAACAGACAAGAACACTGCCAAGGAGAACGCTGAAGCTGGTGCTACAGCAGGTAAGGATTCATCCGAGCGCATTGCTGAGCAACGCAAGTGGTTTGACAACGACTACCGAAAAACTGCATCTCAATACCTGACTCCAATTATCACACGATTGAATGGTATTCATCCAGAGTTTGGTCGTATAGTTCAGGGCTTGGATACTGCAATTCGTAAGCGTGTCTTTACTTACCAAAAGCAGACAGAGCAGTTCTTCAAGAAACTCAATTCGATTAAGGGCGATGAGTTCGTAGAAGTGCAGCGGCTTATATTCTTTAGCCCTACTCCAGCCGAAGCAAACTTAGCTAAGAACAGAGAGAAGATGGATAGACGTGATGCCATCCTGCAAAAGTACGGGTTGCTTAATATGTACCGTCTTGATGTACAGCCAATCCTTGAGCAGCTATTTGTTGATTACAGTGAGCTTGGTATGCCCGACATGGGATATCTCCAGCAGTACTTCCCTCGTTCGATCAATGATCTTAAGGGATTAATTGAATCATATGGTCAGACAACTAAGCGTACCTTTGAGTCCCTTGTTAGAGACGAGAATATTCGTCGTAGTGAACTGAAGGATTCAGATGGTAACCCTGCACCCTTGGCCAGTATGGACAAGGAAGAGCGTGGCCGTTTCTTCCAAGACTTCTTGCAGAATAAATTACGTAAAGATCTTAATGGGGTAAAGCTCCCAGGAAATACTAAGGTCCGTGAGATTGATTTGATTCCACCGAGCAAATTAAAGTTCTATGACGCTCCAGGAATTTCCTTTAGCAAGTACGTTAGTAACATGAGCCGAGCTATTGAAAGCTTTAAGGTTGTTGGCGACACCCGAAAGGGTGAAGGCCGATTACTTGGTACACTTGGTAAACTAAGCGATGACCTATTTACTTCGGGTCAAATAGATCAAGCAGACGCAGACTTACTGAAGTCATTGACTGAATTGACTACTGCTACAATGGCACAGGAGAACATTCTCCTGCGGAATGCAGGAACATTTACTTACCTAGCAACCTTGGTAAATCCAGGGCCAGTGATCGTGCAGTTTATGGATCAATGGAAAGTAATGCTAAGGCGTGGTCCTGAATCAATGGTACGAGGATTATACCGCACCGTTACTGGTAACCGAAGGTTTGATCTAGAGAAAGACTTTTACTTTTCACAGAAACAAATCTCCGCAGAGTTTGATAACCCAGGAGCCTTGAACAAGATATTAGATACAGCTCTTACTTGGTTTGTTCCATTCCGTCAGATGGATACGGCAATGAAGCATTCAAGTATAGAGTCTACATTCGATGACTTTGTCAGTAAGGCAAAGTCTCCTGTTGGTTCAAAGAAATACAATCAGTTGCTTGCTGAACTGACCATTACAATGGGCAGTCGTGACGCACTACTTGCCATAGCAGATCTACACAATAACAAAGCTAATGATAGTACCCTCGTCAAGGAAGCACTACTAGCAGAGCTACTACAGCGTCAGCCTCTTACATATCTACAGGTTCCAGAGAAGTATCAGACTGATCCTAATAAGCGTCTCTTCTATAAGCTACAAACATTCATGCTGCTGGACGTGAACTTCATGAGGCAACAGGCACTTAATGATTTAGCTGGCCCAGGAAAAACATTGGAGCAAAGGACTAATGCTCTCCGTCAATTAACATACATCGGAATACTCCTTACTGCATTTGGTTTGCCCAAGGATTTACTTGAGGACTGGATTACTGGCAAGGACACATACCTGCCTGATCATGTAGCTGACAATCTTCTATCTATATTTGGAATGAACAAGTACAGTGCAGATCAACTATTCAGGGAGGGTCCTGTTAAGACTATAGCAAATAGGTTTACGCCTGCTGCTTGGAACATCATAGTCGAAGGGGGTGAATCACTCCACGATTGGGTATCTGGAGACAAAGAGTTATCGGAATTAAAGTTCTGGAGCAAGAGTCCCTTGGCTCAGTTGTGGTACTACAGGTTTGGTGCAGGTGCAAAATCTCAAAAGTGGAAAAAGAAAAAGAAAGCACAAGAGGGTAAATACCCTACGTTCTAGGTCCTAAAACAAGTTTGGCCTCCCTTAATTAAAAGGGAGGCCAATTTTTTTGGGACTTAAACTATGAAAAAAAGTCCCGAACCGACACATATAACGCAAACCTTATCTCTAAGGTAACTTTACTATGTTTCTTAAGTAGGATAGTGCAAGTAATACTAGCACTTGCTGATGATATGAATGCAATTCATAGGTATATCATAGAAGTATTCACCCTTTGCTATCATACGGTTAGGTACTTCAATCAGTCTGTCATCTGTTAGCAGCTCCCCAGCTATACGCATAGCGTGACTGTACTCTGCGTTCCAGATGTAGAACAGCACTGGCATATCTAGCTTGGCAAACTTCTGCTTACGCTGCGGGATGTGCACTGTAGGCCAAGGGAAGGCTGGCCCTTTCCACACGAGCTTGCACTCGCATTCTACATAGCAAAGGTCCTCAATGATAAGGTCAGCGCAGTACTTGTTAGGGTTGTCGATGGCAGTGTATCCCATTCGGGATAGGTACTGCTTAGTTGCTTCCCTTGCTGGGCTGTCCGTGAGGTCAAATAAATCTGAGTCAAATTTTTTATGCTTCATATTACTTGCTCATGCAGTGCTTCTCCTTGGCGTTAGTTGTTACGTACAGGTCGAAGTCTCGGTTGAAGACAGCTCGATGTGTAACCTGTAGCCACTGGCCGATGTTCTGCGGTGCAGTGTTACGGGTCTGGCCGTTGATGCTAGCTCGTGCTAGCCTAGTCTCGATTAACTTCTGGGCCTCTGGGTCCATAGGTGTAGCTCCATCGTTGAGGTGGTGCATATGTTCGTTCTTCGTGTATTTCTTAGTCATAATGTATATCGGTGTATATTGTTGTATAATGTGTGCGCCCTATTGGGCATTGGTTTTAGTTGGAATGTGGGCTATGAGGTGAAAGCTCTGTATAGGGTCACTGAACTCCTCTCCTATGGTGAACACGTGATCGCCACACTCTGAGACTTCTACGATTTGCAGCTGCCCTTCCTTGACGGCTCCGACTGACCTTAGTGGTCTAGCCCAGTAGTATCCTTGTCTTAGTGGTTCCATAATATTAAACCTTCCACTCCCATTCTTTACGATACTTAGCTACTACCTTCACAACAGCATCCCATTCTTCCCAATCTAAGTTAATTGAAGCTCCCTCATTCTGCTCATCTTCTCCTGTAATTTTAAGGAACGATCCGCCCGCTTCGTCTTGAGGCGATACTTTAATGCAATTATAAACTGGATTAGTTCCAGCTTCGTTATTTGTGAGGCTTACTTGTGTTATTGTTTCTTTCATAATGTGTGCGCCCTACTGGGCTTTGATGTTATTAGAGTGGCAGGTCGTGCATGATCTTAATAATACAGATGGCAGCAGTAACCTCCACTAGAAAGATGATATCGATGATGTTCATAATGTGTGCGCCTTCCACGTTGCAGATACGGCAGCATCGGCGTAGTCCATCATCTGAGCCGCAGTGTATCCGAGAATCTCTCGACGTTCTGGAGCTTTGAGAATTTCCTTTTTGGGTAGCGGCGGCAGTGCAATGCGTAGCCGATGATTTTCCGTCGCCAGTTCCTCCCTTATCTTCTCTGCCATCTCGGGTAAATCGCTATAGTTAAATTCTAGATGCTCAAAACCTTCACAGTATTCGATAATGATGTCTTCAATGTCTTTATTTTTCATAATGTGTGCGCCCTGTTGGGCTTTGATGTTATTTACTTAAGACGACACAACCCACGCTAAAAATCAGCAGAAAGAATAGGAGGCCGAAAAATGCGGTTTCGATAATATCTTGTGGTTCCATAGTGTGTGCGCCCTACTGGGCTGTGTTAATTAGTGGCTTGAAAGAAAGGTGTCACCAACCTTGACAGCTAGTGCTTCCCCTTCCGTTTTGAATGAGCGTCTCGTTTCCGATAAATGCCCATGACTATTATACTCAACAGTGAGTAGCCAGAATGCCCCGTTCGATAGTTCGTATCGCTTGGGAGTGTCGATTATTTTCGTTATTGTGCAGTCGATTAGATTCATAATGTGTGCGCCCTATTGGTCTGAGTCGTCAAGGATTCCTTTACAACTGGGATTATTTTTTATCTCTTCCTCCATCTTGTCGAGGGCCTCGGTCAGCATTGCGTCCAGGTTGCCGTGCGGCTTACCAGTGGTCACTGCCTGCCAGTACTCTAGTTTAATCTTCCTTGATAGTTTCATTAGTTTTGTATTTGATTTGTACACCAGCTTGGGTGCATGCGTTGTTAAGTGCAGAGCAGTACACGATGCAGTCCTGTGCCTCAGATGCAAGGCGTGCCTGCACTCGGTTCAGTCCGTACGTTACACTGGTGCGGTGCCTGTTGACGAGGCGTGAGATCTCTTCGTGCGTGCAGTTGTGCAGGTGCATTACATATGCAAGTGCATCTCTGGCATACGATGCCCGTCTAGTGCGGGACTTGCCACGAATGATGTTAGGTGTAGTGCCGAACTCTTCGGCTACGATTTCAGTTAGTTTAATTTTGTTTAGCATTACTTTATGATTCCTACGCAGTGATATAGTTTGAAGATTCCACGAACGTCACGTTCGCCTTCTCGATTCTTTGCAACTGAGTATTGCAACTCAGTGTATGGTCCCGTCGAGTCAACCTTCTTAGCTGACTCAACGTCCCCTCCCTCTGGCCACATAAGGATGACTGCATCTGCGTCATTCTCAATGTCACCTGAGTCCTTAAGGTCGTACAGTGAAAGGCCGCTTTCACGCTTGGCACCTTCACGATTGACCTGTGCTAACAGCAGGATGCCTATCTCCAGCTCCACTGCTATCTGCTTTATCTTGTGAGAGATAGATGAGATGCCCTCGGTCTTACCTACGTTCTTCCCGAATGGGATTAGTTGCAGGTAGTCAATGACCACGAGCTTCACGCCGTGCGTGCGTACCAGTAGTCTGATCTGGCTCCTCAAGTCGTCGGCCCCCTTGACTGCGTGCACAGTGTAGATGGGCAGGCCCGCTAGCAGTTCGTTAGCTGCGTGCACTGCCTTAACCTTGGCAGGTGTAGCTACGTTCTCTTCAACCTGGCGTAGGTTGACACCGCTGAGTGTCTGAATCATACGCCTAGCGATTTGCTTCTGTGGCATTTCAAAGGAGAAGATGGCAGCAGGTACGGACTCGATCTTACTTGCACGTAGTGCAATGTTAATAGCTACGGCGGACTTACCACAAGAGGTAGGTGCAGCGATGATACATACTTCCCCTGCCCCGATGCCTCCCATCCCTAGCTTATCATCTAGGTGCGGTATGTGCGTGCGTACAACGTCCTTGATGTACGTGCCCTCTTGCATCTGCTTTAGTTCCTCCTTGAGTGCGTCAACTGAGTTGGAGATCTTCTCGATACCAGTTTCATTGCTGTTGACCAAGCTTAGCTCAGTGTCTAGTTCACCTTGGATCTCGGCGGAATCCATTTGCTCTGATGCGCTGCGCTCGGCGGCAATCTTGTACGCTCGGTGCATCCTGCGTAGGTTGCTCTTCTCCTTTACGATGCCTGCAAAGTTAAGGATTCTGAACGGTGTATCTGCTGAGCCTGCTAGGGCCATTACACCTGCGATGCCTCCAACTTCGTCGAGGCTGTTGTTTACCTTAAGGCGTTCGACAAGGTTGATTTCGTCGATGGGTTGCCCTGCCCCTGCGAGGTCGGCTATAGCTTGGTATGAAAGCTGGTGCCGTAGTGCATAGAAGTCATCTGGACTGACTGCACTTGATATGCTGTCGTATGCGTCCGAGTTATCTCCGAGTAAGCAGGAGGCAATGAGTGCCCGCTCTGCTGATAAATTATGTGGTAGGTCTGTGTCTGCTTCTAGTAAATCGTGTATGGTTGTCATAGTTTTTCATAGTTTATAAATCCTAAGGCCAGTTGCAGGATCGGACTGCAACTGGCGAGTAGGGTAGTTATGGTTGGCGGTCTTGTCTTTCGAGCATACCTAGTGCGATCAGTGAATAGCCAATGAGATCTCGGAAGATGTCCTTAGCTTGGTCGCCTTCAGTACAAACGGATAGCTTGCCATCCTTACAGAAAGCTTTTGCTCTCTGGAATTTGTCCTGCATTCTGATGCACACCCCAGTTAAGGGGTGCACACCAAACTCGGAGGAGCCGTCAAAGTTTGCGAAGGGGTTATCGCAGCTTTCGCCTCCTGTGTAGTCCGAGCATTTTCCAGCAGTCATTTCCAATATGGAAACAACTTCCTCTTGGCGGAATTTCTCCCACCAGATCTTATCAAATTCTAGCATCTAGAAGCTGATAGGATCGTCGCTCATCGGGGCAACTCCAGACGAAACTACGTCTGGCTTGGCTTCCTTCGGGTCGAACGCTACAGACAAAAAAGCTTTGCCTGCCTTGCTTGTTTTCTTCCATCCCTTGAACCAGTATTCCTTGCCGTCAATTTCGCAAGAGCCAGTGAGATCGGGGTGAGTGTCCTTTTCCTTACGGTCGTTAGGGAAGAGTGCACCACTGTTGTTGTTGTCGTATGTTTTGGTTTCCATTATATTAACCCATCCAGGGTTTGTGTTTTCTTTTTGTAGGAAGGTTCGCCCTTCCCGTGAGTGTTTGTTGCATCGGGATCTTTGGTATCGTCGATGCATAGAAGGCCATTAAGAGCGTACTTACGTGCATAGGAGGAGGCACTGCCAGTAATCTGGGCATCGTCCATTCCCTTCTTGGTAAGAGCCTCACGAGCAAAGCCAGTGGAACCAGCAAGTGGCTCGCAGCCCTTGTTACCCGACCATAGAGTTGCTGTCGCCTTGACGTATACACGTCCCTCTACTCCAACAATGTCATCGCTGATGATGAGTGACACCTCGTGCTTCTGTAGCAGGGGCTTAACCGCACTGAGGATATCCTCGGCACTGCGGTATGAGTAGTTGCCGAAGTTATTCTTCTGGCCTTTGGGAGCCTTCAGCTCCGACTGTATCTGTTGTAATATGTTCATATGTTTTATGCGTTAGTTGAATTTAATGCTAGGTATTTTATTGCCAATGTTGATGGTGGCTGTGCTGCACGGATGCTCTAGCATTAACTGAAAAGCCTCTTCAATGCTACTTACTCCACAGTATTCGGTTCCTTCGCCTTGCTCAACCTTAATTAGATAAGAGTATGAAAGGTCATCGGTCAAGGGTGCTACGTTGAATGTAACGTGCTGCTGTGCTAGTTCCTGTCTGCTGTTATTTAGTGTACTCATATGTGTTCTTGTTATGTGTTATGTGTTATTGGTTAGGTGCACTGCTTGATAAAAGCAGTACGAAAATACTGTGTGCGCTCGGCTGCATTCTTGCAAGAGTTAATATCATTTTCTTCGCATTTCATTTGAATTAATATCTTCATCTGCGTGGCCTTTGGCAATCTCTTAAAGCGTTTGCACTTCTGTGTCAGTCCGACTGGGTGCATCACGTCTGTCCTAGCATTCTCTAGGTAGTCTGCTAGGGCACGTAGTGCATCTGGCAGGGGAGCCTTTGAATTGTTACGACCGAATCTCTTCCAAGAGTTCTCAATCTTTCCAGCCCAAGCGTTGCTCTGCCTGTGCAGCACGCCCCGTATCAGTCCAGTATCGTGGCAGTGATCGACTACTGAATCACTTAGACTGCACTTGAAGATCGGGCACACCTTCGGCCTGTTGTCTTCCCTCCACTGCTTGAGTTTACTACTCGGTAGGTATTTCATTTACGCTAAGGATTTGTACGTAAGCCTTTCGCTTTGTAGTCGTGTACCCGCCCTTGTCTGGCTTCTTGGGTGCAAAGAGTTTGAGTGCAGCCTCGGCTGTGTGAGCGTGCTTGACTGCCTTGCTAATGAATCCCTTCGGCATGTCCTTCTGCTTGTATTTGATTTCAAATACCATACCTAGATGTCCGTGTATACCAGTGAGAAGCCACCGTACATGTGCAGTGGTAAAATGTTGTACTCGACCCACTCGATGGCCTCGTCGTACTGCATCTCATCCCGTGTAACGAATACGTCTACGATTAGTTCGTAGCTGTAGCACAGGTGCCCAGTGTCGGTGATGCCCAGCACTGCTGAGTCAAGGCCGTCCAGTTTGATTGCATCGTCTTGTAAAAAGTATCCGCAGTCATCCCAGTCAATCGGGTATAGGTCTTTCACTTTTTCATCCTCTTGTTCCAGTAAAGTTTTGCCATCAGCTTGGCGTTGGCGATGCCCTGCTTCACGTCCTTTGTATTCCAGACGTGGTGCCAGTGCTTCTTAGTCTCGCAGTCAATGACTACTGACCTGCACTCTGGCGTGTAAGGTAGGTCGTGCTGCTTCTGTACGATGAAAGCTTCGATGGCTAACTGCTCGCAGTCCTTGTCGTATACCTTGGCCTTGCCCTTGGTATTGGTGCGGCACTTGTAATCCGCTAGGAATAGCTTACCCTCGTTGTCATAGCCAATGAAGTCTACGCTTCCTGCTATCTTGATCAGCTTGTCTGCTACTACGCACTCGGTGGCAATCGGTTTGACTTCGCAGACCTGCATCCACTCTAGGAATGGTGCTGCCCACTCTTGGTATGGTGACTCCCCGATCTCGTAATCGTGAAGCTTTGCCTGTATCAACTCTTCGATACGTGCGTGCACTGCTGTGCCAAATTCAGATGATGGTATCAATGATCCATCGGAGGGGTGCTTGCGCATCCCGTAGCATAGGCGTTCAATCTCCCGCCAGTGCAGGTAAGGTTTCTCCCTACCTAGTTCGACCATCTTGCTTGGCTTGTAGATGCTGTCTAAAAATTCATCCTTGCAGATGCCAAGTACGGTAGTAACGGACGGAAAAATAGCACGGACTTTGCGAGCCTGTGCTACGGTAGTGATGTCATCCCGAAGGAAGGCATCCAGTGTGTCATTGCAGTCATAGAAGTGAGCCATCCTAAAATTGAATGACTCACCCTATGCGCTGTCAATTAGTTAGTTACAGTTCGTCTGGATCCATGTCCATTAGGTAGTTGATGCAATCCTTTAGGCAGGTACTGCTAAGGCTGTGCGATATCTTATTCTCGAAGGAGTACAAGTCGATTGCGTTTACCTTACCCTCTACGTCTGCCCTGTACTGTACGTCTATGCACTTCCTGTCCATGTATTCTAGTAGGCTATCAGAGGTGCGCTGTGGTAGCGACTGCGGGTGCACGAAGTACTGGTCGCCATCGTCTAGGTCAACGACAAGGCAGTCATCGAATCGGTTAAGGTCGTTGAGGCGTTGCACTGTAACGTCCTGCCCGAGTTTGTTGGCGAGTCCTGCTGGGTATGTGTGTATCTGTAGTTGTTCCATAGTATTATTGTTGGTTGTTAGGTTTGTACTCGATGAATTGTTCGTCATCCACAAAGTGAAATCCATCATTGAATAGTTCAACTACTGATTCTGCTGAGTATATAACGTCCTGCTCGACTGGTATGTTTCTGCCGTGTACTAGTATGTAATCTTTCATAGTATTATTGTTGGTTGTATGCTTGGCGTACCTTCTTGTAGTACGCATTGAGATTGCTTTGCTTTGAATCATTGCGAGGGTGCAGCACTCGGTGCCGTGCCCCGCCGCCTCCGTTCCAGATGAATGCAATGTGCTTGAGGGTAGGACATTTGATGTCCTGTAGGTAGTGCGTGAGAATCGTGCGGCACACGATGTAAGAAACCTCTGGACTGAATGCATCTGAGTGCACGAGGTCTGCCTTGGCAATCCTATTGTAGTCCTGTATCATTACGTTGTGAATTTGCAGGATGCCGTAGGCTTTACCAGCGTCACCGATCTCGGAGCTGCGTCCGTTTGTCTCGACCTGTATGAGTGCCTGTATGGCACGGTTAAGGGTCTCCCCCGTGCCCGTGAGCGAAGTGCCCACGAGCAGGAGAATCCCGGCCATCAGTGCCCTCATAGTACGTCCCCTTCGTTGGACAGGTAACCTGCGTCCACTAGGTCACGTGCTGTGCGCTGGTAGTACCCTTGCAGGCTGTTGATGGTGCCCGTGCTGATCAGCCCTCCGAAGAGCTGGAGGGTATCGTATGAATTTAACTGACCTTCTTCAAAGTCAGTGAGTAGGCTTACTAGGTCTTGGGTGTCTGTTTGTGTGCTCATAATTTTGCTTGACGTTATTATTTTAGTTATTAGAATTAAGAATGTATTCCTTAAGGAGCCTCCCCCCGAAGGGGGAAAGAGTAAAGGAAAAAGGGAATCCTTAAGGAGTTAATCCCCGTTAAGGATAAAGAAGGAAGCCGACTTGCGAATGACCTTGATAGCCTCCTGTGCATCCAGCTTGCCCCACTGCAAGAGGTCATCGACCTCAATGCATACGGAAGCTAGGCTAAAGAACACCAAGTAATCCTCGGTCTTCCTGTGCGTGATGGTGACCGAAGGTCTGTCCTGCCCTGTTGGCTCATCAAATGATACGTCGAATAGTTCTGTTTTGAATGTGTTCATATTTTATTTCTCGGTGTTGGTTATCGGGTGAAGGCTACGGAGCAACTGATGTCGCCACGTGTGCCCATGTAAAGAACTACGCTGTCCGTAGTCCCGTGCTGCTTAGCTCGCAGCTCTGTGCAGCCACCGTAGCGGCTGCGGTTGACTGTGAGTCCCTTGCCCTCGGCTCGCAGTATGCGAGCGCAAAGGAGGAAGTTTCTGATGGCGTTTTTATTGTTCATAGTTGCTGATGTTTGCGGAGGTGAATTTGTATAATTTGATAGATGTCATGGAAGAGGTCTTGTGCCTCGTCTGTCAATACTTCTGAGCCGTCTGCACGATCGTGCCAGATCATGTGTTTGCCCATCTGGAGTTCGACTAGATCCTGTGCCATGTTGCAGGCGGTGTGTATGTTTTTGGAATTAGTGTTCACGTTTAACTGGGTTGCTTGGGTTTTGGATTGTCTCATAGTCAGTACTTACAATTGGTCGGCTGATGCTTGCCGAGTCAAGGTTCTCATCTTGCAGTAGCTCCATGTATCGCTCTTGCGCATAGATGATGTTATCGAATACCTCATAGCCATCCGAGTGACCTAAGGTGCCGTTGATATTTGTTTCGTGAAGGTAAGTTACAATGTACATATTTTTTTATGCGTTGATGTCTGTAATGTAGTATTGAGTGATGCCACCTACCCAATTGTGAATCACTTGAATGTGAACCCCGTAACCGTAATAAAATGAAGTCTCGGCTAGTTCATCTTGCTTATAATCTCGCCACGTTTCTTCGTCGTTTCCGATTAGTTTTTGGGCGGCTTCTTTAGTTATTTCAATAGTCATAGTTTAGTGCCTCTGTGTGCCGCTGTACGGCGTTGTGATAGGTTGCGAGTGCTAGGATAGCTCTGCTACCCAGAAAGCCCCCTAGCGGATGGCTAGGAGGCTGCTGTTGCGTGCCGTAGGGTTAATATCCGACTGAGTATGCCCAGTCTTCGATGCGGTGCAGGATGCTTTCGGGGATCTCGTATTCACGTGCACCACCTGCCGTGGTGATGTACCCTTGATCGAATGCTGATTGAAGGCTGCCAGATGCGCTGCCTTTCGATACGAATCCCTGTGTGCTGGGATCTTCGGTCGGGTCGATCTCTACTTCGCAGAGGTACCCGTTGATTGTTTTGATGTGCGTTTCCATAGTTTGTATGCGTTGGTTGTTAGGTTGTGATTCCATCAAAAGAACCGTAGCGTGCTTGTGCCTCGGCGATAGTCTCATTCTTATTTAATGAGCCGTATTCCCACCTTGGGCTTTCCAGCAGGTCATAGTTGTCGGATATAGCGTAAAGCCATTGCCCTCGTGCATCTAGCTTGAGGTGCAGGATTGTTTTGGGAGGTAGGTTCGATTCTGTCATAGTTTGTATGTGCTAGGTGTTAGTTGAAGCAGATGTGCTTTGCCCAGAAAGCCCCCCAGCTTGCGGCTGGGAGGCTGTTAATAACTAGTACTTGACGTACTCGGTGTGCGGGAACCTGTACTGTAGGCTGCCACGCTGTGCCCTGTCGTGCTTGGCACGTTTCTTAAGCCTCTGGCGGTAGAGCATTACCATCGCCTCAAAGCAGTTGGACTCGCCCTTGATGGTGTCGCCGTCGAGCGTGTACATCTTGTAGTAGATCGTAGTGTAATCTGGTTTCATAGTTTGTATGCGTTGGTTGATGTGAGTTTATGTGAGTTTATGTGGAAATGGTACGGACTCGGCGGCATAGCTTGTGCCGCCTTTGAACTTCTGTGTGAAACCTTCGTGCTTATATCCGTCGATAGAAGCAATCCTTGAAGGCTGTTTTTAATTCACGGGGCGAAGCCCTGTCCGTATACCCAGAAAGCCCCCCAGCGGATGGCTGGGAGGCTGTTAATAACTAGGAGTTGATGTAAGGGTGATTGGCAAATGGAATCAATTTGATGCCATTGCTGTAGGACTCATGTCTGGCCACTACCTTAACTGTGTATTCTCTGCCCTCTACAGTGACGTGGTCGCCGCTGTTGATGAGTGTGGCATCCCTGTATGCCTCGGATGCCCTTTTGCGGTCATCCGCTTTTCCTTCGTAGTCAGCGGTCAGACAAGCACCGCTTGCGTTGACCCAAGCTAGTGGGTGCCCGAAGCCTATTGAACGCTCCAGAGCCTCCTCTGGGGTCTCGTAGGAGCTGTAACCTTCGACTGATCCGACCGTGAAGACTGTCTCATAGCGGTCGCTTGAAGTTTTTACTTGGTCGTTATAGTTTAGTGTAATGCTCATAGTTTGTATATATAGTGTGTTAGTTGTAAGCAGTGTGCTTATACCCAGAAAGCCCCTCAGCGTGTTAGGCTGAGAGGCTGAGGTTATTACAGTGTCGGTCTGTATTCGGATCGTGCATCTGTGCTAGATGATCACGGCGGCTGTCTATACTGGGGAGATCCTTAGTCTCTCGTCATTGCGGTTCAGCTGCGCATTAATTCCGCTGCGATTGGCGGTGCCTCGGCTGAGGCTTAAACTGTCAAAGAACTGTACTACAACAGCCATAATGTGTATAGATTGTGTACTGTCAACTCGATTCGGAATTATTTTCAGTGCCATTTTGCGACCAGTTCGCCGACTGCATCCATATGCTCCATAAGTCGTTGATAGACTTCTGTAAGTTGTTGATAGCAGTTCTATAAGTCGTTAATAAACTTTCGTAAGTCGTTGGTAATGCTCTGAAAACCAGAAAATCAAATCGACAGCAGGGCACCTCACGTCCCCAGCATGGCCTCCGATTTCCGACTGGCACCCTACCCTTCGCCGCCGCTGCAACAGCCTTCTGAGCAATATCGACCTTTGTTGAGATTCAGTCGCAATTACATTTTCCAGAGCTGTGGCACCCTGTAGCCGTCCCCCTTTAAGTAGCTACGCTAATGCTGAGAAGCAGCAGACAGCTGCGCTTATCATAGAATACTGACATAAGACTTCCTTATCCTATTTCCATATCCCCGTAGCTATTACGAACACTCCTTAAGGAGTACAAGAGTCCCTAGCATTAGCTGTGTTTATGTAGGTGAAGTAGAGTAGAGTAGAGTAGGAGAACTTATGCTGTAATGCTTTCCCCTTCCAAAGAAGAAAAACTTATCTCATGCCCGTGAATCTCCCCCGTATTAGCTGCGCTGTTCACGACAATGCAATGCCCTTGGTAGTAGCTGGGCTTATGGGACCGAGGTTGCGGACTTACTATTAGCTGCGCTTATGCACGGAAATCGTTCGTCCCTTGCCGTGCCCGATCGAGGTAGCTTCGGTGTCCCTTGCTGTGCCCGTGCGAGGTAGATGAAGCGGAGGCGGTGTAGATGGGGGGAGGGGGTAACTTACAACGTGCTGGTCAAGAACGTATATTCATAAACCACCCTATAAAAAAAAACACTACTCATAGGGTTCTAGCCCCAGCTAGGTCCTGTACTCCTTAAGGAGTGTTGTTAAGTTATCCTTTGATTTTGGTTATACCTTATTTCTTTTGCCCTGCGGGCAAGAAACTCTTTATGGCTTGGACTCCTTAAGGAGTATGCTTTGAGTCTACTGAAGTATAGGGTTGACAGTCAAGCTTTATTTAACAAATATATAATAATGCTTGAGGAAAATTCATCTGAGGACAAAGAGGCATTGATGCTGGAGATCCAGGGTGCCATCTGGGAGGTAGCAGATAAGAAGGAGATTGCTCAGGTACGAAGCCTGTCCAGGCATAACCCAGAGAAGGTAGCATCTATACTGTACTTGTATAGCACTGGCAGTAGCCAGACAAGGATCGTAAAGAAGTACGGCATTGATCGGGAGACAGTCATCAGCGTCCTGTCGGACTACACGGATCATCTAGGAAAGTTCAGGGACTTAAGCGGCAAGATTGCCGCAAAGAGTTACCTGAATCTGTCTAGCCTAGAGGAGGACCTTATCAACTCAGTTCGGGAAGACCTAGAGTCAGGGGAGTTAAAGCCTACCATCAGGGACCTAAAGGAGATTTCTATATCGGTATCGAACTCTGCACGTCAGGCATTCACTGCTCGTGGCGAGGCCACGCAGATAACTGAGGACCGCCAGGTCATTACACAGGAGGACTACGACGAAACAATCAAGGCAGCCAAGGATAGAATCCAGAAACTTAAACAAGCAGAGGTAGTAGAAATAGATGAGCACTAAAGGAAGCGGCCCACGCAAGGGGCATAACCAGGATAAGCAGCGTAAGAACTACGACGATATTGATTGGAGTAAGAAACCAACTGCACCTAAGACAGAGCAGCCACGTTCTAAAAGTAAGTAATATGATCCTTGATAATAAAATACTAACAGAGGATGAAGCGATAGAAGTATCCGACACGGTTTTATCTATGCGGGATCACTTCACTAAACGAGGTACATTTCATACGCTCGGAGCATCCGTATACTTAGATGACTTAATGGACTACGTGGATTTATCAGATAAGATGAATCCTTTGCTATATAGTAAGTTTAATAAACTTTACGAAAAGTTGATTGAAGAGATCACTTCGATGATACACGTACCAGTCAAGTGCCATCCATACGGTGCTCTTCCTGGCTTTCATATTTTTGGTGATGATTCAAATGGGCATCAGGGGCATAAGCACATTGATCAACCATACCAAAGAATACTATGGCCCGAACCTTTTCATATGCCATTTTCATTTACATTAGCGATTAATGTACCTGAAAAAGCTGGCTTGGAAGTATGGCCAAGCCAAGGGCATTCGGGAATGCCAGAGTATGTGGACTACAAGGTTGGTCATATGTACTCTCATGTGGGCCACGTCATGCATCGAATAGCAGGCGTGGGCAATCCAAC
>Ga0233414_10000332_pt1 | contig 19850 bp, 33 predicted proteins | sample Na_anoxic_10_MG_FD_189020 | JGI IMG/M metagenome (GOLD analysis project Ga0233414, IMG submission 189020) | Seawater microbial communities from Saanich Inlet, British Columbia, Canada - Na_anoxic_10_MG | ecosystem: Environmental > Aquatic > Marine > Inlet | place: Canada: British Columbia... | reverse complement strand
TGTTGGCACCGGTATGTGGGGAAACCAATCTGGCGAGATTTGAACACTACGTAGGTGAAGACGAGCCGGGGAACAGGGACGGAAACGAACGAAGCTACAGCATCGAAGTGTGGCAACGGTACGCGAGCCCGGTGTGGATGGACATCCGGCAAGGGAACGTTCTGAACCGCGCACTCGCACGGGATGAGAAAGACGAGAAACATGTGTGTCCACTCCAACTGGACGTGATCGAGCGAGCCGTTCACTTGTGGACCAACCCAAACGACTTGGTTTTCTCCCCATTCGCCGGGATCGGTTCCGAGGGTTATGGGGCGTTGAAGCAGGGGAGGCGGTTCGTCGGGGTGGAGTTGAAGGATTCGTACTTTGACCGCGCTTGCCTGAACCTGAAAGAGGCGTGTTCGAGCGGAGATCAACTCACCATTTTTGACGAGGTGGACAATGGATAAGAAAGTCTGCTACATCGCCGGTCCCTACTCATCCGACGACCCCCTGGAAATCGAGCTGAATATCCTGGAAGCGAAGATCGCAATGAGGGAGGTGATTACGGCGGGAATGGTTCCACTCGCCCCCACCCTGAACTCTGCGCGGTTCGATTGGTACATGCCGGAACTCCCCGTGGAATACTGGTACGAGGCAACCATGGAACTGCTCCGGCGTTGTGATGCTATCTGGATGTTCGGGGACTGGCGGAACTCCAAGGGGGCGGTTGCTGAGTGGGAGTGGGCGAAGGCCAACGGGTTGATGGTTTTCAACGAAGGGAAGGGACAATGAATAATACAGAACGATTCGTTTTGTGGATGATTTTTCTGCTCTCCGCGATCATCATCTTCGCCTTGGTTGTTTCCGCCATAGACGTGCGGCGCGGTCGGCACAGGATTTCCGATCTTGAGTCCAGGATTGCAACCGAGTGTGTGTGCATCCCGGATGGATGGAAGCGATAACAAGTAGGTGGCTGCGCTTGCATGGCCCCACACAAATAGGAATGAAATGGAAAAAACCGAACACAGCGAAAAAAGGGTCATCATTGGAAGACCAAAGCATGAGACGAGGGGAGGAGTTCACTTCACGACTGACACACGGACCCACGATAAAATCCACATCATGTCAGTGTTCTGGGAGGCTGGAGGTCAAGGAGTGCGAAACCTAAAAACCAAGATCTCCGAGTTGTGGCTCGACGCCGAGATGAACCTCGGAGCTCATGAGAGCCAGATGAGACGGTGCTATCGCCCGGTGAAGAGATTCGTGATCAAGGTGTCAATCGCGGCCTCGATGGCGATCGCACAGCGACGAAACGATCGTTGCGAGCGCAAGGGACACCAGTGGGTTGTCACCGGCGTGAACATGGAGGAGGGAATCGAGGTAATGACCTGCAAGCGGTGCGGTGCTGAAAGTGACATTTACAATCGTTAGGAGGACATCGATGAATCAGGCTGAAAAAAAAGTGATGGATACGTTCCAGGCGTTGACCGAGAACCGCACGTTCATGCGATTCTGGGCGGAGAACACCGAGGGACGTGTTTCCTACTGCTCGCAAGTCTCTCGCCGAATCCTGAGCGACGACAACGTGTTCCGGATCGAGGACGAGAATCTATTCGACGAGGCGATCGGCGAACTCACGGAGATCCGTGAAGACATCGAATCCGATGCCGAGGACTCCGGTCATGAAATCACCGACGAGGAGTACAACACGAACCCGATTTTCGGCGCCCTGGACGACGCGGAGGCAGCGCTTGTCGCGTTGAAACGGACTCTCCGTCCTACCGAGCCGGTCGAGGACAATCCGATCAACAAGCTGGATCCGCTGAAGGTCGACATCTACAATTTCACGAAAAAGTTCCCGGAATTGCCATTAGGATCCAATCCTCTGAAGGTCGCCATCTACAATTTTACGAAAAAGTTCCCGGAACTGCAGCCATTAGAATCCAATGCGCTCGCATTGTTTGGCATAGTGAGCGGCGCCATTGATGGACCGATAACGAAGGATATCCTTGATCGTGCCGACACCGATTTTTTCACTCAGATCGGAGACCTGCACGAAATGGCGAGCGTCAACGACTCCGACGATGTGGGAATTTCCACCTATGATCTCGGGATCGCAGTCGAAGAGATCGAGTCCATCCGTGCTCTCATTCTGAAGATCTCCGAGGGAATGGATGATCCCACACCCGACGTCCGGTCGCAGGCGCGACAACTCCTGTCGAACATCGTTCGCGACTCCGATGCTCTGGTCGATTTGATCAGAGAAGGAACGAAGATCGAGCACCGATTCTGGCTCTCGTACCGGACGGACGAGATGATCCTCGCTGATGGTAGCTCGGAGGACGACATCATGGCGATCGCGTCGTGGTTGAATGAAAACCTCGAGATGCCTCTGGTCGAGGCGACGTTCACAGGCGAGGTAAACGAGGCATACTTTCCCGTCGATCCGAAGGAGTTGAACGATGAAGAAAAATAGCGAGGTCTTGTGCGCGAGGTGTTTTTACTTCGGAAAGAATGTTCCTGCCGAAGTACTTCTCACTGGGATCAAGTTCGATCCTAGAGGGAAGGGAAATTTTTATCATGCGAACGTCTGCCATAATTGTGAGAAGGAAATTGACCAGATTCAAAACATAGAGATCATCGACAGCGAGGAAATCTATGTCGAAAAAGAACGATGTAGGTTCTGCCGTCGGGAAATTTCCAAAAATGATCTGGATACCGGTGCTCACTTCCATTGCAGGAACGAGGTCGTGATCATGTTGAGTTTCGATCTCGATATAGGAGACGAGCGCCTCGCTCGAAACATCGCGCGGAGGCGTCGCAGGATTCAGTCAATGGGACTCTCCATGATAATATTCGACAATGAATTTTCCATATTTGAGAAGCACGATCCGCTGGTCGCCCATCGTGCGCGGTACCTGTTCGGCGTCGGATTCAACCGGCCAGAGGTTCTCGATGTTTAAGGTCTATGAAATTGACCCAACGAAGGTGGAGGAGGACGAGCGGTTTATGGTCGTCGGCAACCAGATCGTTGGTGGAGGGAATCTCGTCCTTGAGACCTCCGATGGTGTGGTTGCAATGCGTCATTCGAATTACAGATCGGTGCGCGGTCGACCGGCGTATGTCGTAGACTCCTGCACCGGAGAGGTTTTAACGGCCACCGGGATGTGGCTTGCTATCAACTGAAGGAGGAATTATGGAAATCGAGAAAAGTAGAGCGACGCAATGGAGAAAAGACAAGGTCCACATCTTCGACCAGGACCAGCGGTTCTGCAGTCATGAGTGCACTCAAATCGGACTCGCGTACTGCTCGAAGGATTCGAAGGAGTACGCGACCGATCACCACCAGGTTCTCGTCTGCGGGTTGTATTACCGGAAAGCCAGAGGGAAACACGATGCAAAGATCGGCGACAACGCCTCCCAGATCGGTGGACGGATGCCGCTGCGTTGCATCGACTGCGTGATCGAGTTCGGGTTCGGGGAGGATGAGTCGAATGGATGATCGATGTACTGGACACTGCTGTCGAGGGTTCTCTCTTCCACTGAGTCCGCAGGAGATGCGCGAGAAGTACGATGCATTTGTGACCAATCACGAGGTGTACGCGGAGAGATTCCGTAATCAAAAACCGGTCGCGGTGTCCATTACGATCGGTGACAGTAGGGTGTTCAAACCCTGGCCATTCGACGTTTGCCCGAACTCAAAGGTGTGGATCCCGGACACCGAGTTTTCGGAAACTCGTTCCTTGAATGAAATATATTTGCTGTATCCGATGATCGTCTATCTCGGAGAATTCGACCATCCGGTGTTCCCTGAATATTACCATGATGGTTATTCTGCTCATTGCTACAATTCAAAAGGTGAGAGGACGACCCAACATTTTTATTTTTGCAAACACCTGTCTCCTGATCGCGACTGCTCAATCTACGACATTCGTCCATCCATGTGTTCCAGGTATCCATACAACCGAACCTGTGTGTTTGCTGACTGCAAGTGCTTAGAATACAAGGCTCCAAGATGGAGACGATTTGTAGGAACTATTCAGTTCTGGATATTCGTGTTCCGTTCTAGAAAACGAATATTTGATATTCTTCGAGTGAGGCGAACCTTGCGACGATGGGGAAAATAAGGAGATAGCTCATGGATAGGACCGCTCGCGAAGCCGCGGAGATCCTCGGGATCCAGCCAACGTCGGTGTACAAGGCGGCGAACCTCGGCACGCTTAGTGGCGTGAAGCGCGGAGGGATCTGGTTTTTCTCGATCGAGGCGATTGAGGATTACCTAGAGAACCATCTCTTCCAACCTGGTCGCAAAAAAAAGCAAGTGAATAGTTGACAGGTAAACAAGTTAACGTTAATCTGTGAACCATTACAACCGCAGGACAGGACGATGAGCAAAAAAGCAACGGCAAAAAAACCTCTTGGATGGGACTTCATCAAGATCAAAGGCGAGCTCGAGAGGAACGGATCCTCTCTTTCTCAGATCGCAAACGACTCCGGTAGGAGCCGGTCGTTCCTAAGCGCGATGATTCGCCGCGATAAGAAATCCGCACCGGTCGAGCGGTTGATTGCCGATGTCTGCGGCGAGGACGTACGAACAATTTTCCCGGACTACAACCCGCGATTCGAGGGGACCACATCATGAGGACCGGAATCCTGCTGCTCGCGTGTTTCTTCTTCCTATCTCTAGAGGGACGTCCATGCGACCCCTGGGAACCCGAGGTCGTCGCGAAGTCGATCGGTGTGCTGTGCGGCATCGGAGCGTTGTTCTCATCGCGGAGATCATCGCCATGACTCAACCACAACCAGAAGTCGCGAATTCTGGAAAATGCAGGACGGAGTTGATCTACAATCAATCCCGAGAGGAGGATATTGGATACTCGATGTTTGGCAAAAAATTCTGTAAAACCAAAAAACTGATATCGGCTCGTCATTCCGTCCGCGAGCCGGATTTCGAAAACAACCCATCATCAAACGATGGTTCTGATATCTCTCTCCAACGGGGAACCCTCCATGCTCACGCTACTTCAAAGGATGCCAAATCAACTCCAGGAGTATCCGGTTCCGACGACACCCCGGCGTCGCGAGACGTGTCGGAGCCGGATCAATTCCCCTGCGAGTCGTATGAGGAGGACGAGGATCTAACATATCAGAGAAAAATGTCTGCACCTGGACTTCCTGCATCAGCTATCGCCGCGATGTTTTCCTGCGGCATGCTCGAGTTCGAGGACGCAGGTTACTGCGAGAGCTTCGACCAGCGTGTTTATTGCTCTGGGCGACCGGACTGCTGCCACTTTCCTGGTTTGAGGAATGAGGATTAGAATGAAACATTTGGTACTCATTATTTTGATTACTTCGATTGCCTGCTCCAATTCCGAGCCAATGAAACGAGATGCATACAACACCAGGATCTGCAAAGCTGTTGATTTTTATACCAAGTTTTGTCGGATCGAAATTTCTAATGATCGAATTGTCGAGTGCGTTGTCCGAAGGTCGAGTTTTGGATCGAATATGGTGTGTGAATGGATAAAAGGAGAAGACAAATAAATGTGGTCCATAGTAACAAGTGAAATCTCTGGATGTGGCGGAGATATCGACAACGAAACTTTTACATGTGACGAGTGGCATGTCAACCGATCCCTAGGAGTTCCGACAGTGAAAGTTCGCAAGTGGTCAGTGTGGACCGCCGATGACAAAGGAAATTTCGGTTGGCATCCCCGGTCTGGAACGAAGCTGATCCCTGTCACAAGCATCGTTTCAATGACAAAGGATAAATCGGATGGGTGACAACAAAAACCTCGTCAAAATGTTCAACGCACCGGACTCCGTTCGGTGTCCGAAGTGCAAGAAGTACGTCGAATCGAATTTCGATGATTACGATATTGAATGCGGAAACCCTATGATCGGATTCGGTCGGTGGGAACTGGACTGCTACTGCGAATTCTGCGACGAAAATTTCGAGTGGAAGGTGCAGGTCGAGATGACGTGCGCGATCTGGAACTCGACCTTGCCGCTGCTCTGCGACGACAACTGCCCGAGCATGATCGACCACGGTCTTAACGGATTTTCAAAGAGGTGCGGAGAACACGGTGAGATTCTTTACCATCCAAGCGATGTTTCAGGGTGTGAGCAATACTTCATTCGAACAAAGGGATGCATTCAAGAACACGGGTTCACAAAAAACTGGAAACAAGATTAATGCAAATCGGATTCTACAAAGATCGTATATCTGTTTCGGTGCCTTACAACGAGGAGAACCTCGAACGGTGCCGCTCGCTGCCAGGCGCTCAGTGGAAGGCGAAGGTAAAGCGGTGGACGTATCCGGCGACCCCTTGGGCAGCAGAGGCTGTGGTGTCCATGTGGCGCCCTCTGACGGACAGCGTAGGAGTAATCAGGTTCGATTCTACGGACGCCGACCAACGGTTCATGGATTTGATGACCAGGGCGATCCAGATCGATGACTCTCAGGTTTTTAAGACCATGAGCGACAGGGAACTTGAAGCCTACAAGAATCCTGTAAGCAAACTTCCTTCTTGGAACCACCAGAAGAGATCGCATCACTGGTCGCGACCGAGGACAGGATCGTACCTCGCTCTCGAGATGGGTTGTGGAAAAACCAAAGTTGCAATCGATCTGTTCAACGAGTTCGACGCGCGCCGGGTTCTGGTCATAGCGCCGCTTTACGTTGTCATCGATGTTTGGTGGAAGGACTTCGAAAAGCACTCGATCCACAAGTGGGAGATCGTCGACCCTATCAAGAAGATCGACGACCGGATAATCAAAATTCGCCGGTTCATGGATTCACCGGTACAACGTGTGTGTGTGGTCCAAAATTACGAGGCTCTCGATCAGAAGCGAATGCAGGAACTCCTGCTTTCCTACGAGTGGGATTACATTGTATTGGACGAAGGGCACAGGGTAATGGCGCCTGGAGGCTCGCGCTCGCGGTTCCTCGCGAACCTCGCGGACCACGCGAAACGACGAATGATTTGCAGCGGAACTCCGATGCCTAACGGACCTGATAATTTTTATGCCCAGGCTCGGTTCCTGGATAAAGGCTTGTTTGGCGCATCGTTCGCTATTTATAAAAGTAAGTGGTTGATCATCGACCAGTTCGGTCGGTGCCGCGGAGTCCAGCACGATCGGAAAAAAGAATTTGAGGCAATGATCGACAAGATCATGTTCCGGGTTCGCTCCGACGATGTGCTTGACCTGCCGGACAAGACGGACGTCGTGCTCACCTGCGAGCTTGAGCCAAAAGCGCTCAAGATTTACAAGTCTTTGCGCGACACAATGGCTGCGATGGTAAAGAGCGGCGACGTGTACGAGGAGGACGGGCACCTCAAGTACAAGAAATCGGATCGCGTTGCAACCGCAGCGAACGGTGCGGTAAAAATGGGAATGCTTAGGCAGATGGTCGGTGGATTCATCCCAGACGTCGACGTATCGGGCAAGCGCATCGGCGAGACCAGGGTATCTATGGCGAAGCGCAAGCTACTCAAAGAAGTTCTAACCGATCTCGGCGAGCAACCTGTGGTCGTCTGGGGCTTGTACCACACCGACCTGAACGAGGCGCAGGAGGTGTGCGAGGAACTGAAGTTGTCGTCTCGCGAGGTGAGTGGCCGCACGAAGAAAACCGAACTTGAGGAATGGAAGAACGGCGAGGCTCAAGTTCTGATCGTACAGATCCAAGCCGGCGCCGAGGGCATCGACTGCACGCGGGCATCGAAGGCGATCTACTTCTCGCAATCATGGCAACCTGGCCAGCGTGACCAGTCTGAGCGTCGCGTCCGTCGCCCTGGTCAAAAGGATCACGTTACTTACTATCATTTGATCGCGAAGGGAACGGTCGACGGATACGTGTACGCATCTTTGGACCGCAAGGAAAGCGTGATTGCATCCGTTCTGAACGGAATTGTGAAGGATTCTGATTGATTTTTTGACGCCATCACACCATGCCAAGAAGGAGGAAATCATGGCAGACATCAGAACCGCGAAAAAACTCGCGGGATTGTTCAAACGAAAGAAGGAGATCGAGATCGAGCTCGCTGCGGTCGGTGCGGAGATCAAGGAAATCCGCGAGGCGGTGCGCGACTATTTCATTCGACACGAGATGCAGACATTCTCGTCCGATGGGATCACGATGTACGTCCACCGGCAGATCTGGGCGAATCACAACGGCGACAAGCAGGCAACCTGCGATGCCTTGAAGGATGCCGGATACAACGATCTTGTCACCGAGGGGTTCCATTCCGGGAAACTCTCTTCCACCATCCGAGAACTACTCGCGTCGTCCGATCAGGACGATCAACTTGCGGACCCGATGGAGCGATTCGGGAAGTTGTTCCCGGCGCTCGCTCCGCATATCAAAATTTCCGAAGTTGTGGATCTCAAGCCGAGAACGAAGTAAGGTCGAGATCCCATACAACCACACCTATTCTTTCAGGAAAGAAAGCCCATGAAAATCGATGACCTGACAATTGGAGAGGCGAAAAAACTCGTAACGATGATGCAGGGATGCAATGCCGTTGATCCCCAGACTTTCAACGATCCCGCCGGTGCGATCCGCATTGTGGTTTGCAGCCGGGGGTGGGTATTTGTCGGCAAATGCTACATCGAAGGCGATGAGCTGGTGATCAAGAACGCTCAATGCATCCGAGTGTGGGGAACAACTAAGGGACTCGGAGAGATCGCCGTGGACGGACCAACCGACAAAACCAAGCTGGATCCGCACGGAACGGTTCGCATCGCTCGCGGGAAAGAGCATCTTCCAATGATCGACTGCAACGAGGAGAAGTGGTCATGCGTGCAGTAATCCGCTACGGCTACGGCTACGGCTACGGCTACGGCGACGGCTACGGCTACGGCTACGGCTACGGCGACGGCGACGGCTACGGCGACGGCGACGGCTACGGCGACGGCTACGGCGACGGCAACGGCAACGGCAACGGCAACGGCAACGGCGACGGCAACGGCGACGGAAATTAATTACTGGTGACAATGCCAGTTTCAACCACACCTATTCCTTGAAGGAGGAAACCAATGGCGAAGAAAGACGAGAAGGCTCTGGTCGTTCGTGAGGAATTGACCAACTATCCGATCCTGGCCGAAGGCGCAGAGAAGTTCCGCGAGGTGATCGAGGCGAACTTCGGTGGATCCATGACGATCTCGCTCAAGGATCTGGACCGCATCAAATGGCCGGGATCCGGGTCGACGACGTTCGAAGTGCCCTCGCTCGAAGGCGACGTCCCGATGAAGTCGCTCGCGGGGATCATCGTTGAAAAGCAGGAGCAACGGGCATACTGGGAAGAGGAGTTCGAAGGCGGCAACGAGCCTCCGCAGTGTTCGAGCCTCGACTGCACCACCGGCATCGGCGATCCGGGTGGGAACTGCGACGAGTGCCCGTACTCGCAGTGGGGATCCGGGAAGGGTAACGCGCAGGCGTGCAAGCACATGATGATGATCTTCCTGCTCATGGAAAACGAGTTTCTGCCGAAGATCGTTATCGCGCCACCGACCAGCATGTCGATCGTCCGCAAGTTCCTTGTACGACTAAGCGGACGCCTGCTCCCGCACCACCGGGTGATCTCCGTGATCGACTTGGAGAAAGTCCAGTCGCAGGGTGGGATCGACTACGCTCGGGCGATCATGAGCATCCAGAAGGACTCGAACGGAAAGCCGCTGATCCTCGAGGGCGAGGAATTGAAGAACGTCGAGATGTACACCAAGTCGATCCAGGAGGCACTGAAGGTGCAACCGGCTCCGACGGCATGGGCGGAACCGGTTGAAGAGGACGACGACGGCAACGACACCACCGAGGACACCGGGAATGGCGTCACCGTCGAAGCCGACGTCGAGGCGTAGAGCCTTAGCATCGATCCTCTTAATTCATGGAGACCCGCTTGATCTATGAGCGGTGACCCGCAAGGGTGGAGGCGTCGTAATCGCGTCCGACCCTCCACCCTTTTTAGGTATGCCCATGCTGGATTTACAGAAGAAAATTTCGCCGACGGAATTTTTAGAATCTATTTATCCTGATCTTCCGGACGGGACATCGTTCCTAATCTGGAGGCTCGAGGGACGCTGCAGTTTCTGGTACGAGGATCTCGGCGCCGTCGAGGACGACTGGACGGACGGAAACGACGTTTATTTTGGCACCTGCCTCCAGGATCTCGATGCGGCATTAAAGGCTGAAAGCGCTCGGAAGAACAGACCGGTTGATCCCCAGTACATTCGCGGCACGGTCGACACGATTAGTGCAATGGGTTGCCTGTGGCTCGATCTAGACGTCTCCGACGACGCGGCGCACAAGCGCCCGAACCTCCCTCCTAGTTATAAAGACGCTTTGTCCCTCCTCGACGACGTCGAGTTTAAGCCGACCTGGATCGTTGATTCCGGTCATGGATTACACCTTTACTGGGTGTTCAAAGAAGTTCTGGAAATCCGCGACCATGCGGAACGAGCAGCGGCTGCAACGCTTTCTCGTAAGTTTCAGTCGATTTTCAAAGCGAAGGCGAAAGTACATGGATGGGAGGTCGACTCGACATATGATCTTGCTCGTGTTCTCAGGCTACCTGGTACGTTCAACGCGAAAAGCGAGAAAAAGGAAGTTCGGATCATCGGCGGCACCGGTCAAGGACACCTGATCGAATCGCTCGCCGACTGGGTTGATGAGCGGGCGCCCGACGATACTGAGACTCCGAACGCGATCCCCGCGGTAAAACTCCCACTGGTAGAAATCAGGCAGAATGCAACCCGTCCTGAGAAATGGAATTTCCTAGTCGAAGCCGACCCATCTGTTTTGAAAATCTGGAAGCATGAACGCCGCGATTTTAAAGACCAGAGTTCGTCTGCCTATGACATGGGACTCGCGAACGTAGCTGCTGAAGCAGGGTGGGAAACCCAGGAAATCTGCGATCTGATGGTCGCCCACCAACGCGAGCACGGAATCGATTTCAAGCACATCCGTTACTATCAGATGACGATCGCGAAGGCGATAAAGTTGCGTGAGAAGGACGAGGCTCTCCAGGGAATCCGTGATTACTCTTTGCTCGGCGACGTGGTTTTCGAGGAAGAGCAGCGCCAGGACGAAAAGGAAAACAAGCCGAAGCGATCGAAGGTCGACATCCTTACCGAAAAACTCGAGGCTCAGTTTGGGATCGCGATCAAGGGATTGATAAAGTACACGACGGATCCTGCGACTTATATCTTGAGTTCAAAAACGCACGACGTTGTGCTCGGCGACGTGAATGGATTAATCAAACCAGATAAATTCAGAGCGGCGATCGCGGAGGCGACCGGTCGGTATGTTTTGGTCTCAAAAAAGGATTGGCCCGCAGTCGCACAGATCCTCCTCGACATCTGCGTCGAGGTGCACGCAGGAGATGAGGCGACCGACCGCGGCGCGATCGAGGAATGGCTGGACAGGTATCTCCGCGACAAGGTTCCAACCGACGATCTGCGCGCCGCTCATAGTTCGTCCATCCCATTCGAGCGGGACGGCGAGACCTATATTTTCATTACGGACTTCCGGGTGTGGTTGCGCGTCTCCATGGAGGAAATCGTCACAAACAGACGTATCGGACCTATGTTGAGGCAGATAGGGTGTTCCCCTGCTCGCATTCGGCTTGGAACATCGTTGCAGCCGAGCAGGGTGTGGAGGATCGCCAAACAGAAAGCAGCGAAAGAGGAAGGATAGGAGCGATGAATGAGTCTATTCTTTACGAAATCGCCATAGACGATGAACTGAGGACTCTTCTTATTGCGACTGCTGCGCTTGTCGAAAAGTTTATTGCCACTACGCCACCGTCTGACGACCTCGTTAAATACAAGGCTGCATCTGTTCGCGTGGATTCGTTAAACACTGAAGGACAATCGGCTAAATGGGACGTCAACGACTTCGATGCCGTATTCATTTGCTCCGGACTCGTGATATGGATCGGAAGAAAAAACAACCTCGACGATAAAGACAACCCAGGGTTTCTGCTTTTGGGGAAAATGGAAACCCGTATTCCACCATCCGTACTCAAGGTACTCAATGTCGCCATCCCAACGGGGGAGGAAGGATAGGAGCTATGACACTTTTTAAGAGAAGCGATCCACAAACTGAATTCGAGATCATGGCCAGGGAAAAACACATATCATCGCTGATCAGGGAGCGAGACGCACTGAGGGAGGCGGCAGGGGAATACGACCGGTGGATTTCTTCTCTGGAATTTCCCGCCCCGAGTTACATGGAGAAGTTTGCAAAGGTCCGCTCCCTCCTGCCAGAGGGAGAGCCCGCCAGCCAGCCAAAAACCAACGAAGGGGAACTGGAATCATACCGCAAGCTTATTCAGTTCATCGCGCATCAGCCGTGCGGGATGGATGCTGAGGGTTCATCCGAGAACATGGACTGCTCAGAAACGGGGTGTTGCATCACGGAGTGGTGTTGGCCATGCCATGCCCGCGCTGTTCTGAAGACTTTCAAGAATGAGACAGGTGTCGCCCCCACCCCCGCGCGGACCTACGAACAGGGGGTGGAGGACGGCAAGGCAGAGATGCAGGATTTGTTGTTGAAACATATAGAAAAAAACATCAATGAAGAAATCGAAGATCCAAGCGAGTCAGGTAAAATGGCGCTTGAGATTCTTTCCGGAGACATATCTGCAAAAAATCATGTTCCTTTTGAGGAGCGGTGATGTGGCTATACCTCCCGAGCTCCACATACTCATGAGGATTTGATATGACAATGCATAATCCACTAATCGATCCGGTGAACGCAGTCCGTCGCGTGTCGTGCGCGAAATGGAGCACATCGCTAGAGGAGTCGCAGTGCCTCAAGCGATGGCAGGATGAGTTGTGCGGCGACTGCACAGTCGGACTGTTCCTGCACCAAAGGATGGTCGCGATTCCATCAGCCGAGGAAGAGGATACACCTATGGCGCGACGATCGAAGATGATGCGAAAGCATCCTGCGATCGGATGGTGTGAGATCTGCGGGAAGGAATACGATCGAGGACGGAGTCATACGATGACATGCAGCCCGGAGTGCAACCGCGAACTGCACAGAATACGGAGGATGGAATGGGTTTAGAAAAATGGATCTCCGACGACATCGACTGGGATTACGACTTCGAAAAAGAGTCGTCCATCGGAATGAATCCGAAATGTATCCCGAGGAAAGTCGAACTTCTGAAAAAATGCGAGGCGTCGATCGGGACCCATGATGCGACGACGGACGGTGGCGTCCCGAGGTGCGGATGGAGGAAGATCAAAAAGGTGGGAATGATGTCCGCTTGGCCACACCACTACTCGCGTCCCGGTGTCCTGGTTGAAAAAAAGCTGCATTTTGAGACGACGGACATCTGGATCGACTGGTCGATGCTCTCTGACATCCGGGAGACGAGGATTGATTAATTTCAAGACCGCCATCGTTGCGCTTATCATCCAGATTGTGTTCCTTGTGGCTGTGATGACCTGGAGGATCGTGATCATGGAACGCAGTGAGTTCTCCTGCATGATGAGCCGGTCGGCATGCGTTTTGATCATCGAGCGAGAATCGAACAATCGGGAGGAGCGTAAAGATGAATGACTGGAAAAAACACTTCGAACTCGCGAGGACGTTTCCGTTTCTTGGATCCGTCAATGAGCGAGTAATTCGCGACGTGTTCGGTGGAAGTGCGTTCGCGATGATAATGAATTCGGATTGTCAGATCGGACGGTGTGGAAATTCTTTCCAGTTGGACTTCAAATCGAAGAATCTTGGAACCGTATCTCTGGTCGCGATCAACGGGTACACCTCTCACGGCGAGAATCCTCCTACGTATGTCGTCGGGATCGTCTACCCGGACACCTCGACTCCTTGCTGGCATACTCTCCGATCGCCGAAAGAATTCACCGACGAAATCTGGAATGAAATATCAAAGTTTATCCCCGACGACGTGTCCAATATCGTGAAATTTTATAAGAGAAAAAGCGCCGAGATGGATCTCTATAATTACGGCTGGGCCTTGCTGAAGGCGATCGAGGACGTCGTTCGGAAACAACGACCATCCATCACTTTTCCGTCAAATGTCTTCTATGTTCCAAAGTGGAGAGTGTATCAGGCTTTTCTCGATCACCTTCCATTTAATCTCTATTCAACCGCGAACCTGAACTTCCTTCCAGCGATCGCCGAAGAGATGGAACTCGGGAATGTCCTCCTCGATCCTCTGGCAGACGACCCATCGACGTCTCCTGTTATTTGCCTGACGAAAGAATACATCGAGAGGATGGGATTGAAATGAGCAAAATCGAGTGGTGCGACAAAACCTGGAATCCGATCACCGGATGCACTCCGATCAGCGAAGGGTGCGCCAACTGCTACGCCGCGAAGATGGCGAAGCGTTTGCGAGGTCGGTGCGGGTATCCGTTTGATAATCCATTTTCGTTCGCGTTCCATGCAGACAAGATGGATCAACCTGGAAAGTGGAAAAAGCCTCAAAGAATCTTCGTCGGATCCATGACGGACATGGGGAACAACGAGATGATCCCATGGAAAGCTTTCTATCAGGTTATGAACGTCTGCCGCGAACAACGGCACCACACATTTATGTTCCTGACAAAACGACCAGAAGATTTGCTGGAAAGCATCGAGCCTTGGATGAACGGACTCAAACTCCAGAAACTTCCGAAAAACATCTGGGTCGGTGTCACGGCAGAAAATCAGCAGCGAGCAGCAGAGCGACTGCCCGTCCTCGCACAAATCCCTGCAGCAGTCCGGTTCGTCTCCGTCGAGCCGATGCTCGAGCCTGTGTCGATCACGGGCTATAATCCAGACTGGGTGATCTGCGGTGCGGAAACCGGCGCCGGAGCACGTCCGATGGATCTCAAGTGGTCGAGAAATTTGCATGCCCAATGCGCGGTGATGAGCATTCCGTTTTTCATGAAGAAAACGTCGGACGGAGATCCTCCATCCGATTTGATGATTCGACAATTTCCTGGAGGATAACAATGAAAACAGAATTTTTAAATGTAGAAAATCTCAGCACGCACGTCCCTATCTGGCGCGATGACCTTCCTGAAAACGTCACGGTTGTCATTGCCGGAGAACGAGCATCTGACGACCCGATCGTTATGTTCCAGGAATACGTGGTCGAACCATTTGACGACGAAAATGTCATCAACAGAAAACGGGAAATTGCGTGGAAGGCACTCGCCGAAGAATTTAAAAATCATTTCAAAAATGCGAGCACCGTGATTAACGAACCATTCTTGTTCCCTTTTCATGCTCGTCAAGAAGGAAATAAAATCGTTTTTCCCATTCGCGTGTGCATCACCGTGTTAGAGGCCCACCATGCGTGAAATCCGAATTTTCGGTCCACCTGGTACGGGCAAAACGACGACCATGGCGAAACGGATTTCAGCCGCTGCCCGAGCGTTTGGATCCGATCGAGTTGTGGTGTCGTCGTTTACTCGCGCCGCTGCAGCGGAGATCGCTGGAAGGAACGTTCCGATCGATGCGAACAACGTCGGAACGTTGCACTCCCTTTGCTTTCAACTGCTCGGCAGGCCGGAGATCGCTGAAACGCACATGAAGGAATGGAACGAGGAGAACCCGTCCCTCGCTGTCGGAGCATCACGATCGACCGGAGACCTGGATGAGCCTGCATACGAACGATCTCAGGCGAAGCGAGGCGCAGGAGAGGAGATGATGCGACGACTGGGACACTGCCGCTCGCGAATGGATCCTGTCGAGAGATGGCCACACCCAGTCCGGGGATTCTCGAAAAAATGGAATGAGTGGAAGGAATCACACGGGTACCTCGACTTCACGGACTTGATTGAAACCTGCCTCACCGACACATCGTGCGCTCCCGGGAATCCGACCGTGTCGTTTATCGACGAGGGACAGGATCTGAGTGCGCTGCAACTCGCTCTCGTCCGCAAGTGGGCGAATGAGCAGGACTACTTCGTGATCGCAGGAGACGACGACCAACTTCTTTACGAATGGACCGGGGCCACACCCGACTCACTGCTGTCGCCGCCTATCCCTGATGAAGACAAGGATGTTCTTGCCCAGAGTTACAGGGTTCCTCGAAAAGTGCATGAACTTGCAATGCGATGGGTGAAGCAGATCCACCATCGTGAACCGAAAGAATATCGACCTCGGCCAGAGGATGGTGTTCTCGATCGGTCGATCGCGACAATCTACAAACCGAAACCGGTGCTCGACGTTATTAACGAAACGATCTCAGAGGGACGCACGTGCATGATCCTCGCATCATGCGGCGCCATGCTCTCTAAATCGCTCCGTATGCTCCGAGACGAGGGAATCCCCTTCCATAACCCTTACCGTCGCACTAGGGGCGACTGGAACCCCCTGGCGCGTCGGAAAAAGGGGAACACCGTTCTCGACAGGATGATTGCATTCCTGCGACCCGAGAAACCTCTACTGGTCGGCGACACGATTTACTCGCAGTTCGTCGACGGTACACCATGTCTTGGATGGACGATGGATCAGATTGTTGCATGGTCGGAGCACATGGATGCAAAAACCGTTTTTCGTCGCGGGGCGAAGACAGAGATCAAGAGTTTGAAAAAAGCGGATGTTAGTCCGCTCCCTGGATCGAACGTGAAGTACGAGGAGCGTCTTGCGTCTTGGTTCACCGACGAATGGATGCGTGCGATCCACTACATGGTGAGCGCCGGCGCCCCTGACATCTTCCTGTTCGAAAAGTCGATCATGCCTTCGAAGAAAAAAGCGTATGAATACGCGATGAAGATCGCACTCCACCCTCGAAACCTCGCTGAGATCGTCGAGGGGAATATGGAGCCGATCGAGGAGGACCCGATGGTTACTGTCGGGACAATCCACTCCGTGAAAGGAGGCGAGGCAGACACGGTGATATTGTTCCCCGACCTTAGTTTGTCGGGCATGCGAGAGTGGGTGTCCGGTGGCACTGATGGCAGAGATGGAATTTACCGACAGTTTTATGTCGGAATGACTAGGGCATCCAGGAGGCTCGTACTCGGAGCGCCTGGTTCTAGGAATCACATTCGAATTCGATGAAGGAGGACCCATGGATATTACGACCACCAACCCGAGAATCACGTTTATCGAGATTCTGACCGTCGATCGAGAGCATGAATTCGGTTGCTGCCTGCTCTCCGACGACGACCACATGGACCTGGACTGCGATTTCGAGGGATCGTTTGTCAGGGTAGACCGGATGAGAACAGAGGGAGATGATCGGATAACCGAGTCGTTTATTTTCCCGAAGTCGGAGGTCAAGAGGATCAAGGTCAAGACAGACGAGGACATCGTCGTCATGAAAAGAGAAGTAAAGCCCGATCTCGATCAACACGGAATGCCGCTGCCGGATATCGATGATCTTCCACCTCGGTATAGTGGAAAGAACCTTACCCCGGCTGACCCAGACGACTCCGAAAAAAAGGAGGATTAACCTATGCTTGCCGTTTGGCCGGAAGGCGAAAAGTTTCTCAAATCAGAGGACGTCTGGGATGAAGTCGATACCCTTATCGACGGACTGGTTCTGAACCACTATCCAACCTTGAAGGACGCGAACATCGGAATCCTGTTCCAGCGGGTCGTGCGACTACGTGGATATGAGACGCATGGAATCGTGTCCAGAGGAAGCGAGCAATACAACGTATTGACCGATCAGGCGTGCGACTTCGTTTTGGTCCTCAACTGGGAGTATTTCGCCTACGCGAAGTCGAAAGCTGAGTGGATGGACGCGAGTATGCCCAAAGAATTTTCTAAACTGACAGCATACGAGTTGCGCGTCGCATGGATCGACGACCTGCTGTGCTGCTGCGGAGGTGACCGCGTCGACGGGTACACGAAGGAGAATCATCCGGTGTGGTTCATACCGGAAGTCGCTGCCAGGCATCGGGTATTTTACTGCGAGATCATAGGACGCCTCGCAAACGCACGCCATCCCGATCGGCAGGACAGTCTCGACCTTGGAGGATCTGTCTTGAAGAAATTCGAGGAACAGGCAAAGGCATTCGTCGCCGGAGAACTCGATGGAGACGAGGCATCGGCATTCGAAAATCTGCGAGACTCGGTTTCGGGAGAGGGTGCCACACTGACACTGAAAGTAGACGAAAAAGAAGTCATTCATTTTGAAAACAAGGAGGAACCTGATGGTGAAGGAGAACCCAGTTAAAGATCGCGTCATGCGTGCGATGCGCGAGCGAGGGGCCTACGTCGCGAAGGTTCATGGATCCAGGTTCGGCAATGCCGGCGTCCCTGACCTGCTCATCTGTTACCGGTCGATTTTCATCGGGATGGAAATCAAGTCGCCGAGCGTGAAACTTAAACCGTCGCCTCGACAAGAATTGCACCTCCAACAGATCGCCCGAGCGCAGGGCATCGCGTGCCTGGTTAACTCCGTCAAGATGGCGCGAGGCGTGTTGGACAACATCGACAAAACGATCGCGGGGATCCCCGTCGACAAAGTGGAAGGAATGCAAAATGAAACTGAATCAGAAAAAAGCGAAGGCGATGCGGATGGCGAAGCGGCGAGGGAAGGCGTGGATCAGGTACGCGAAAAAGTGCAAGAACCACAGCAATCTGAATAGGTTCTTTAAGGAGATCCAGAATCGCACCTTAACGTTGCCGCTGTCCTCGCCGCTTTCGTCGATGAAATCGAGCGATCCGGTCCTTGATGCGATCCCCAAGGCAATCAGATGAGCCGCGGTCATATCCCGAGAACCGTCGAGGAGGCGATTGCTCTGATCCGCAAGCACCAGCGGCCTCGATCGCTGCACGAGATTCCTATACCGAGCATCACGCCGTCGAAGGATCGTGTCCTGGTCGACCGATCCGCTCGGCAAGTACAGGACGAGTTTCTCGGCGGCGAGGCAGCGATTTCGATGGCTGTCGGGAGGATTTTCCGGAATGTCTGCACCGAGGAAGAACTGCACATTTTGATCTACACGAAGGAACCTTACCCGAAGTACGTCGGTCGCAAATGGAAGCAATGGTGTCGCCGGCACTCCAATGCGATCGCGACCGTGCGTCCATTAATCGAGCCTCGTCTCCTGGAGATGAGAACGAAAGAAGGAGGAAATTGAATGCATCACGAGATCAAAACCGGAGACGTACTCATGGTTCTCAGTGATCCGAAAAGACGCGAGGTTACCGCGGAGGTCACCGATCGAATCGAATCGCTTTTTAGCATATTCTTCGATCTTGTTTTTGATGGAACGAGAGCCGAGTTCCAGAAGCGACTCGATTTTTTCCGCAACTATCCATACCAGCTTCCCCAGCTGATGAAATGGAATGCAGAGACCGGGGACATTTCTCCGGTCGAGGATGATCCTGATGCCAAAACCAAGAAGGAGGATTAATCGTGGATATTTTTCAATGCAAAAATTACAAGGAACTGGAGAACGATGTTCGCGAGTACATCAGAGATTTGAAGGCGTTGTCGATCGGAGAGATCGCGAGTCTGACAGAACGCTCGTTCGACTGGTCGCGAGAATGGCTCCTGGATGACCTGTCTCCAGACGCCGAGCCTGTCGGTGAAGCCGGACTCGATAAAATCGTGAAGAATCTGGGGAAATATTATCGAGTAAAATTCGAGATGATCTCCGATTCCACCGCGAAGGATCCGGAGCCGGCGAAGAATGAGATCGCCGAGCCGCTGAACTTGACGACCGTGCCGACACCCAAGGCGAAGAAGCCTGCACCAGCTCCCAAGGCGAAGAAGCCTGCACCGGCTCCCAAGGCGAAGAAGCCTGCACCGGCTCCCAAGGCAAAGATGTCTGAGCCGATCGTCGAGTTGCACCGGGAGATCCTCGATCATTATGAGCAGGAGTCCATCTCGTACTCGAAACTCTCCAGGAGGATCGGTATCAATGTTAAATCAATTACCGAGTTC